>Ga0157371_10002526_pt1 | contig 17367 bp, 16 predicted proteins | sample C45metaG_FD_113462 | JGI IMG/M metagenome (GOLD analysis project Ga0157371, IMG submission 113462) | Corn rhizosphere microbial communities from Kellogg Biological Station, Michigan, USA - C4-5 metaG | ecosystem: Host-associated > Plants > Roots > Rhizosphere > Soil | place: USA: Michigan...
AGTGATTCCCTGGTTGGTAGTATAGGCATAGTCGTTGCCTTTAGAATAACCGCCAACGTTTGAAGTGCTGTTGCGTTCAAGAGAATAAACATGTACTCCTGAATCGGCCACTCTTAAAACAATTTGCTCTCCATCGGTTGAAATGCCTACAATGCCTATTACGCCGGAAGCTTTTGTAGCTCCTGATTCTTTTTGCGCAACAAATTGCGCTCCATCAACGGTAGCAGTGAAAGAGGCTGGGCCATTTAACGCTGCATCTGGATTTTCTACACTATATTCTTTTGTACAGCCAGAAAAGGTCAAACAAATGACAGCTGTAAAAACTGTTGCAATGATTTTCATCATAAAGTTTTTATCATTTATAATTCGTGTTTGTCCATGATCAGCAGCTGTAAACAGAATAGCTTCTCAAATATATAAATAATATTATTAAAAAAACAAATTATTAGAAAATGGCTGATTAGCGAAAGGCTGATGTAGTAAAGATTTCAGATCATTTTTATTGGTTTTTTTTGTTGATTTTCAATTTGCCAGACAACACCGCAGTTCCAAACCCCAGGATCGCAATTAATGTAAATGACCAACGCAGGCTAATTGCCTGTGCTATGAGACCAATAAGTGGTGGACCTATTAAAAAACCAAGGAAACCGATGGTGGAAACAGACGCTAATGCAGTACTGGCCGACATTATAGTAGATTTTCCGGCAAGCCCGTAAACAATGGGAACTACAGAAGAAACGCCAAAGCCAACGAGAAAGAACCCGGCAGTGGCTGTGCTCAAATAAGGAAAAATAACTGCCAGAAGCAAGCCAAGACTGATTACGCTTCCGCTTATTTGAAGCATACGCTGAACCCCGGATTTTGTTACCAGCCAGTCACCGATAAATCTTCCTAAAGCCATTGTGCTGGTAAAAGCTACATAACCAAGTGTAATCAAAGAAGCCGGTGCATGTACAATTTTTTTAAAATAAATACCGCTCCAATCAGACATTGCACCTTCGCAAAGTAAACAACAAAAAGCGATTAGTCCAAGGAGTAAAAGTTTCCTGTCAGGTTTTATAAAGATCTTTTGAGTTTGTCTTTTTCCGGTATCATGAGGAAGGGTAAATTTGTAGGCAATCAGCACCAGTAAAATGCATACGCTGCAAACAATTGTAAAATGAATAAGTGGCGGATACCCTCTTGACACAAAGAAAGTCCCGGTGACTGCACCGGTAAAACCTGCAAGGCTCCAAAGTCCATGAAAAGAGGCCATTACTGATCTTCGATAAAGTATTTCAATACCTACTGCCTGCGTATTCATGGAAATATTGATCAGATTTCCTGTCAGGCCAAAAGAAAACAAGGAAAGTACCAGCTGAATTACAGTGGTTGACGAAGCCAGCAACAAAAGGATCATTGGATAGCAAATGGCTCCGGTTATTAACATTGGCCTGCTTCCATACTTTGACACAAGCCATCCTGAAATGGGAAGGCTGACCATTAAGCCACCAGGTAGCGCGAAAAGTACACCTCCTAAACCAGCATCGCTTAAATGCAACTTAGCCTGGATAGCCGGAATGCGGCTTGCCCATGTTGAAAATGTAAGTCCGGCGATAAAGAAAAATACACTTGTGGCAATCCTGTATTTACGAAAGAGAATGATTTTCTTTTTAGGCGCTTCCTTCAAGTGGATGATTTAGCGCAAAAGTAGGATTATTTATGAGTGGGAACTGAGACATCAAATTTCTGCATTTGATAAAAAATCCCTTTTCCTAATATGAAACGATTAATTTTACAGGCCGGTTTTTTGAAGATGTCCATGATTTATTTTGACTATCATAAAAGTGACCGGCATAGAAACTGGATTAACTATTGATTATGAAGCAGGAATTTTTAAAAGATCTTTTTTTAAAACAACAGCAAAGAGAGCAGGTTCCTTCTAATGAAGTGATCTCGGACTGGGCTTCCCGTCTGATTTGTATTTTATATCCTGAACATTCCAAATGCAGCTATCCGACGCGGGAATCAATTGATGATGAGTTGATGAAGTTGCGACAGGAACTGATTCGCATGATGGATGCTACAAGAGCTTGCTTCGATTGTGATCACGTTGCTGTCAGTGCTGCTTTTTTTGAACAACTGCCTGAATTGTATCGCGTTCTCAATACCGATATTGATGCGATCCATCAGGGCGATCCGGCGGCAACCTCTGAGTTTGAAGTGATCCGTGCTTATCCTGGTTTTTATGCGCTCTGTTTTTTCCGCATTGCTCACTTGTTACATCATCTTGATGTAGCACTTTTGCCACGCATTCTTACAGAGTTTGCACACAGCAAAACCGGGATCGATATCCATCCGGCCGCAAAGATCGGCGAGTATTTTATGATTGATCATGGGACAGGAGTGGTAATTGGTGAAACAACTATTATTGGAAATCATGTAAAAATTTACCAGGGCGTTACTTTGGGTGGATTGAGCATCAATAAGAGTATGGCTCGCCAGAAACGGCATCCAACAATTGAAGATAATGTGGTCATTTATTCCGGCGCAACTATTCTTGGTGGTGATACGCTGGTAGGCGAGGGTTCAGTAATTGGGGGAAATGTATGGCTTACTCAATCTGTTCCGCCTGGGTCATTGGTTTTTCAAAATCCACAGATAACAATTGTAGAAAATAAATTCATCAATAATAATGTATAGATAATGGCCACTATTTTAGATACGATAGGTAATACTCCAATGGTTGAGTTGCAGGCAATGAACCCTAATCCGGCAGTAAAAATATACGCAAAACTGGAAGGAAATAATCCTGGTGGCAGCGTGAAAGACAGGCCTGCGCTGAACATGATCAGGAGTGCGATGGAGCGTGGAGATATTAAAAGCGACACAAAAATAGTAGAAGCCACCAGCGGAAATACCGGAATTGCGCTGGCTTTGATGGCCAGTATTTTTAACCTCGATCTCGAACTGGTGATGCCTGTTTCTTCTACCCGCGAAAGGGTGCTGACAATGGAGGCCTATGGAGCAAAAGTTACTTTACTTGAAACAATGGAAGGTAGCCGTGATTATGCGGAAGAAAAGGGTGCAAATGGAGATTATTATTTGCTCAACCAGTTTGCTAATCCTGATAACCCGGCTGCACATTATAAAACTACCGGTCCTGAAATTTGGAGAGATTCTGACTCAAAGATCACTCATTTTGTAAGTGCTATGGGAACCACGGGCACCATCATGGGTTGTTCAACCTTTTTAAAAGAACAAGACCCCTCCATACAAATTGTAGGTTGCCAGCCTACAGAAGATTCCTCAATTCCGGGCATTCGCCGGTGGCCAAAAGAATACGTCCCTAAAATATTTGATCCAAAGAAAGTAGATCGTGTAATGGATATAACTCAGCAGGAAGCAGAAGAAACCTGCCGGCAACTTGCGAAACTGGAAGGGATTTTTGCCGGCGTAAGTAGTGGTGGCGCTGCTGCTGCAGCTTTGCGCTTGTCCAAAGAAATAAAAGAAGGTGTGATCGTATTTATTGTTTGCGACAGAGGAGACCGGTATTTGAGCAGTGATTTATTTAATCGATAATGAGAAATTGACAATAATGTTATTTTCCGGCAGGGATACTTCAAAATTTTGAAAGCAAAAAGAGAATACCCGTTACTTGTCACAGATATTAAAGTAATCCATCCCATAATTGAAAATTCCCGTTTATCATTAATCATAAATTCACCTTCGCTAAAAAATTAAATTTACGGAGCAGTATCCTTTAAGCCCCAAATATTTTGTTTTTGCTCATTACGTAAAATTGATTTTTATGCAAAAAATTATCAATCAAAAAAAGGCGGTACAGGCGGAATTATTAACCCAGTTAATAAGGGCGAAAAATATGATGGAAGAAGATTTGTCAAGAAAAGTTAATATTGCTGCACTTGCTAAAGAGGCAACTTTATCAAAGTTTTATTTTCTCAGATGTTTTAAAAATGCTTTTGGTTTATCGCCCCATCAATATATATTGAACAAAAGGCTTGAAAGATCAATGGAACTTCTAAATGAAGGAAAATGGATGGTAACTGATATTGCCTATCTCGTAGGGTTTAACGACATTTATTCTTTTAGTAAATCATTTAAAAAACATTTCAATGCCTGCCCTTCACAGTTTTCGGTTAGTGCTATGATAATGTTCCCTTGCATAATTTTTTGTTGATTCGACTCATAAGAGTTCGAAAGAAAAAATTGATTTTTTCTTTTGTAATTCCTTTGATTCTACCACTTTTTTCAGCTGGTTTTTTAACCATTTTCCATTCATCTATTCTATTTCTGCAATCTCTTTTTTAATACTCCAAATGGGAATATCTGCTTCATTGTAGTTAAATAATCTTTCACGATAATTTTTAAATGCTTGATACAAACCGTTAACTCAATCTTAACAGAAGGCAATACCACCCTAGATTACCGCCGATACGAATTTACTTTTTGCAGGTAGTGAAACGAAATAATTTTAGGTCTCATTTCCTTCACCACCTAAATATTAAATTTATGAAAAAGCTTATTTTATTATGCCTTACTGCAGTTTTTAGTACAGGCATTTTCGCTATTCCTTCCCCTGCCTCTTCTACTGATGAATCGGCAAAAATTTTAAAATTATTTCACCACAATTTCCCTGAGGTTACCAACCATTCAATTTACAATCTGGGCGACTTGTATATGGTGTATTTTAAGAATGAAAAAAATAATTCTTCCTGCCGGGTTTATTATGATCCCAAAGGAAATATTTTACAAACTATCAGGTATTATTCCCGCAATGAGCTTTGCCCTTTTATCAGGGCGAAAGTAGACGAAAGATTTAATGGCAAAACCATATTAAATGTCACTGATCTTACAAATGATAATGAGCATTATTATCAAATTATTTTACAGGATTCTAAATCTTTGTTTATTGTTCACGCCGATGATAATGGCAATATGGAAATTGAAAAAAAATATAAAAGGGCCAGTTAAATAGAAGTTTTCCAAAAAACCAACACATGTTATTTTACGGGTTGGTTTTTTTATGCAAATAAGTGAATGAATTGTTTTGCATTTTGTTTTTAGATTTCATTTTAGAGAATTGTTAACAACAAAAAGCATTTTTTGATAAATTCCTTTTTCATAGAAAATAAAACTTTGTATCAAAATCAACTTTATGCAGCAAAGTCAAATTGAAATGATCAATAAAAAAAAGAGAACAAGATTGATTATAAAGAATGGCCGCGAGAATATTGTATTATGTATGATGGATGTCGCCTTGCTTTTTATTGATAAACGAAGTGTTTTTGTAATTGACCATGAAGCTAAAAAGCATCAGTTTAATAAAAGCCTTTCTGAAATTGAAGAAGAGCTTGATAAAGATATTTTTTTCAGAGCCAATCGCCACATGATTGTCAATATTAATTTTATAAAAGGATTTACACTTTTAGAATGCAATAAACTTAAAGTCAATTTAACGGTACGCTTGTCGGACCCAGCCATTTTTATTAGCCAGGAAACTGCACCTTTTTTTAAGACATGGCTTTGTAAATCATAGAATCTTGAGTAGCTGTGTACGTTCACTTATTCACTCTTATTAATCACTTCCCCAATCACCTTTCCCACATTTCCATTAGGCATTTCAATGTGAAGTAATGCTGCAAGAGTAGGTGAAATATCCGACATGAGAACTGTGCGATTGGTAGTGCCGGGTTTGATTCCTGAGCCCATAAATATCAGTGGAATATGCGTATCATATGGGTTCCAGTTTCCATGTGTGGTGCCGGTTCCGCCTTCCTGGCCGCCAAACCATCCAGGTTCAGGAATAATCATTACAGGGCCGCAACGTTTTGTATTGTATCCGTTAATAATTTTTCTTTTAATTGGCTCGGGTATCGGCGCATCGCCAATATGATCTATATCAACGGCGAATTGAATGCCCGGCTGTTTTTGTAAAAAAGAAACCGTTGCTTTCTTCACTGCTTCATAATCCAGTTTATTTTTACTGATCTTGTTTAAATCAAAACCAAGGTGATAATTGATTGAAGAGGAAACAAGCTTTCCTACACCAAATTTTCCGGTAAGGAACTCATTTAAGGGCCCATTAATTTTTGTTGAAACAATAAAATCAGCCGGAATCCGGTGCTCCTGCATAAAGCCAATAGCATGAGCCGCTCCATGATCTGCTGTTAGGAATAAAAGGTAATTTCCTTTGCCTACTTTTTCATCTAAAAACCGGAAGAAAGCTGCAAAATCTTTATCCAGCCTTAAATAAGTATCTTCCACTTCAATTGAATTAGGCCCGTATTTATGGCCTACATAATCTGTAGAAGCACAATTAACAGTAAGAAAATCTGTAGCCGGTCCATTGCCAAGGTCATATCCGTTTACTGCAGCCTTGGCAAAATCCAGCGTAAGTGTGTTTCCGAAAGGCGTGCTGCGAATGCTGCTACGGTCCTCTTTATAAATATTTTTCATATCGTGTGGAAATACTGGGGCATTTTCTCCGTTAAACTTCCCTTCCCAGGCAACGTTATCAGCAGAGCTTTGTGTATAGGATTTAATGGGATATAAAGTTCTCCATCCTTTATTGAGCAACTTTTCAGGTTCATTGCTGGAATTAAACTTTTGAGCCCAATCCGGTAAATCTTTCATGTAATAAGTGCTGGTAATAAAGCGGCCGGAAGCATCATCAAACCAGAAAGCGCCATTTGCAGTATGACCTGCAGGCAAAATAGCGGCACGATCTTTCAGTGATACCCCAACAACCCGGGAACGAAAATTAGTTGCCAGCCTCAGTTCATCAGTAATGGTAGAAACCAACAAATTATTCGGCGACATTTGCCCGGCCGTACCGGAAGCGCCCACCGTTTGAACAGAAGAATCTTCGGTACAATACCAGCTTTTTCCGGATAGCTGGTCGATCCAGTCATTTCCCACAATGCCATCAATAGCGGGAATGGAACCCGTAAAAATAACGGTATGCCCGACAGCGGTATAAGAAGGCAAATAATTGATCATTGTATTTTCACACGAGAATCCATCATTTAAAAGCCGTTTAAATCCTCCTGTACCATATCGGTCATAGTAGAGATAGAGGTAATCCCAGCGCATTTGATCTACTACGATGCCAACTACCAATTTTGGCTTTTGCCCCTTATTTACCGTTTGTGAAAAAAGAAAATTTGTTGAAAATAAAAAGATGAAAATGAGGAAAAGCTTCTTTGGCATGACAATTTTTTTGCGGATAAAGATAAGGTCAACTTCCAACGAATAAAAAATAAAATCTGGGAGATTGATCAAATCGGTTTATTAAAAAGTTATGAAAAGCTAAAAAATTAACATTGCTGTGCAAAAAAAGAAGCTGATATTGAACATACTCTTACATAATTAAAGTGCGATAATGTACTTTTGCGCACATTAATCAATAATAAATCACAATACATGAATGATCTTTTTGACAAGATGAGAAAAGATGCGGGTCCATTAGGAACACACCTCAAAAGAGCTCACGGGTATTTTGCTTTTCCAAAACTTGAAGGAGAGTTGGGAAACAGAATGATATTTCGTGGAAAAGAAAAAATAGTTTGGAGTTTAAATAATTATTTGGGATTGGTAAATCATCCTGAATCAAGAAAGATAGATGCAATTGCAGCGGAAAAATGGGGTATGGGAAATCCAATGGGTTCGAGGATGATGAGCGGGAACACTTCTATGCATGAAGAACTGGAGAAAGTGCTTGCAGATTTTGTAAGCCGTGAAGATGCGATGTTGCTCAATTTTGGTTACCAGGGTGTAATGAGTTGTATTGATGCATTGGTAAATCGTCATGACGTAATTGTTTATGACGGAGAAGCTCATGCTTGTTTGGTTGATGGAATCAGGATGCATGTTGGCTACAGTTATAAATACAAACATAACAATGTAGAAGATTGTGAAAAACAATTGCAACGTGCTGTAGCGATGGCAGATAAAACAGGCGGTGGAATTCTTTTGGTTACCGAAGGGGTTTTTGGAATGAGCGGTACCCAGGGAAAGATCAAAGAAATTGTTGCGTTAAAAGAAAAATATCCATTTAGAATTTTAATAGATGATGCACATGGTTTTGGTTCAATGGGTGCAACCGGCGCCGGTGCCGATGAAGCGCAGGGATGTCAGAAAGAGGTTGATCTATATTTCAGCACATTTGTAAAAAGCATGGGAAGCCTTGGTGGATTTATCAGTGGACCAAAAGAAATAATTGATTATTTGCGCTATAATGTTCGTTCACAAATATTTGCGAAAAGTCTTCCTTTGGTTGTTGTGGAAGGGATGTTGAGAAGAATGGAAATGGTAAAAACGATGCCTGAACTGAGAGAAAAATTATGGCATATTGTAAATCGTCTTCAAACAGGATTGAAGGAAAAAGGATTTGATATTGGCCACACAAACAGTCCGGTAACACCGATCTATATGAAAGGCGGCCTGCCTGAAGCAACCAATATGGTAATGGACATTCGCGAGAATTATAATATTTTCTGCTCGGTAGTCGTATATCCTGTTATTCCAAAAGGAGAAATTATTTTCAGAATTATTCCTACAGCCGCACATACAGATGAAGATGTTGATATTACTTTAAAAGCATTTGAAGAAACCAAAAAGAAACTGGATGCCGGAGAATATAAAGCAGAGGATATTCCCGATATGTCAGACGCAGGTTACGCAAAATCGGCTTAAAAAAAACCGGGCTACAATGCAGCCCGGACAATTAAAACCTTAACCATTTAATCTTAAAACTTAAATCTTCATTCAGAGGGATCTATTTTAATAGTCGCATTTTTGATAAAAATAGTTGCAGCAAAAGAAGAATTAATAAAAAATAGCTACCGGCAGATATGGCCGGTTTTTTAATGTGCTGATAAATATTATTCAAAAGAATTAATACATTTATACATGTTTCTGATCAAAGTTTTCAATTATTTATTTGCAAAACTGCTGAATGCTCAAAAGGCACATTTGAATTTTTCACTTAGTTATTCTAACAGAAAACGCGATATTGATTTGCAATATCTGGATTATATCAGGCTGGCAACATTAGAATTAATTTCAAACCAAATTAGCAAGAAAAACCTTTCCGGTAATGTGGCTGAAGTAGGAGTTTATAAAGGAAAATTTGCGAAATACATTAATCAATATTTCCCTTCGAAAAAAATATATCTCTTTGATACGTTTGAAGGATTTGATGAAAAAGATAAAAAAACAGAAAAGGAATTAGGACTGAATGATGCAACACAAGATTTTTCTAATACTTCTGTTGATGCTGTTTTAAAAATTATGCCGTTTCCCAATCAATGCATTATCAAAAAAGGATTTTTTCCTGATACTACCAAAGGCATGAATGATTCATTCTGCTTTGTAAGTCTTGATACAGATCTTTATGAACCGATTTACCAGGGATTAATTTATTTCTATCCCCGAGTAGAAAAGGGCGGATACATATTTGTGCATGACGTCAATAATGACAGTTATAAAGGTGCTGCCAAAGCGGTTGAACAATTTTCTGAAGAGCAGAATATTTCTTTTGTTCCTATTCCTGATTCATGTGGAAGTGTGATTTTTATTAAAAGTTAATAAAGGTGAAAAGCGCAATTGTTTCTTTTGCGAACACTTGTACCAAAAAAATATTTGTAATTTAAGAAATGACCCACGAGAACAAAAATCAAAAATTGGTCAAATCAATTCAACAATCTTAGGAAAAAAATTGGGTTTTGATTTTAATTACTCCATCAAATCCGGCCTTCTTTCGATTGTTCTTTCCACAGATTTTTCATGTCGCCATTCTTCAATTTTAGAATGATTTCCGCTCATTAAAATTTCAGGGACTTTCCATCCTCTGAATTCTTCAGGTCTGGTATAAACCGGCGGCGCTAATAAATCATCCTGAAAGGAATCAGTAAGGGCGGATGTTTCGTCATTCAAAACTCCTGGAATTAATCTGCCAACCGCATCTGCTAAAACAGCCGCTCCCAATTCTCCGCCGCTCAAAACATAATTGCCAATTGAAATTTCTTTGGTAACAAAATGATCACGAACACGCTGATCAATTCCTTTGTAATGACCACAAATCAGCAGTAAGTTATTTTTTAATGAAAGTTGATTGGCCATCTTTTGATCGAGCATTTTTCCGTCTGGAGTTAAGAAAATAATTTCATTGTAAGAAGTATTCTTTTGCAGACTTTCAATCGCATTTACCAGTGGTTCTATCATCATCACTAAACCAGCGCCGCCACCGAATTGATAATCATCTACCTGGCCGTGCTTGTAATTTGTAAAATCTCTTAAATTAAAAATGTTGATTTCCAGCAAACCTTTTTCTTTCGCTCTTTTTAAAATAGAGTGTGCAAAAAAACTCTCCATTAATTGAGGAACGACTGAAATGATGTCTATTTTCATTATAGAATTTTAATTATCAATGTAAAAAATCATCCAATTTTCTTTTCTCTTTTTTTGTAGGCCGGCCTTGTTTGCTTTGTCGTTTCCCGGTGTTGAAAACAAAAGCGCTTGATTGTGTTTTATCAGCAATTTCTTTTGGCGATAAATCAATATAATGTTTGATCGCTTCTTCATATTTCACCCGGCTGTGCAACAAAGAAGTAACTTCAATGATCCATTTTTTACTTTCGGTTTTTATTTCATACTGATCTCCCAAAGCCACTGTTTTAGCTGGTTTCAGGCTGATTCCTTTATTTTTTACTTTTCCTGAATTGCATGCATCTGCAGCAAGGCTTCTTGTTTTGAAAATCCTGATCGCCCACAGATATTTATCAATCCGTAATTTTTCTTTTTCTGCCATAAACAAATTTATTCCATTTATATAAAAGGCAAGGTAAGGTAATGGCGTTTCTGTATTTTTACCGGAAATATAATTTTATGCACTTAAAACCTGTACGTTTTTTAATCATCATTATTTTTTCAGTTTGCACTTTTACTTCCTTTTCTCAATTCAGGCCAAAACAAATCAGCTGGACTTCTGATGGAAATTCTACATTAGCAATCAAAGATGGAAACATTGTAAAAACAGATTTAAAAACAAGCAGCCAAACGATTGTAGTTAAACGGGAACAACTCATTCCTACAGGCGCTGAAGAACCTTTGGAATTTAAAATTTACAGCTTCTCTCCGGATTATAAAATGCTCCTGATCTTTACGAACACAGCAAGAGTCTGGAGATATCATACACGCGGTGATTATTGGGTTTTGGATCTTGTTACCAATAAATTAACCCAACTCGGAAAAACGCTTCCTGCGCAATCTTTGATGTTTGCAAAAATTTCTCCGGATGGAAAACAGGCGGCTTATGTAAGCGAACATAATTTATATGTCGAAGATCTTGCAACAAATAAAATAAAACCACTAACGGTAACGGGTACACGAAAATTGATCAATGGAACTTTTGATTGGGTTTATGAAGAAGAATTTGGTTGCAGAGATGGCTTTCGCTGGAGTCCTGACAGTAAAAAAATTGCTTTCTGGCAGGTAGATGCAACAAAAATTCGCGATTATTATATGCTGAATACAACCGATTCTGTTTACTCGAGAATTATTCCGGTAGAGTATCCAAAAGTAGGCTGGGCGCCTTCTCCGGTTAAAATTGGTGTGGTAACAGTTGATAATGATGATATAAAATGGATGGATGTTCCTGGCAATCCGCAAGAACATTATATTCCGAGAATGGAATGGGCTGATAATTCTTCTCAAGTCGTTTTGCAACAACTGAACAGGAAACAAAATGAAAGCAAGCTTTTTTATTGTGATATAAATACTGGTGCTGCAAAAAACTTTTATACAGAAGATGACAAAGCTTTTATTGACATAAAATCAAGATGGAATAATGATGATCCGACTGGTTGGGATTGGTTAAATGGAGGCAAACAATTTTTGTGGGTTACTGAAAAAGATGGTTGGCGTCATATCTATTTAATTGATCGTAATGGTAAAGAAACACTTGTAACCAATGGCGATTATGACATTGAAAACATTAAATGTATCGATGATAAAAACGGTTATGTTTATTTTATGGCTTCACCAAAAAATGCAACACAACTTTATTTATTTCGCACTAAATTAAATGGTAAGGGAAAGCTGGAACCTTTGTCTCCAGAGAATCTTGTAGGAACACATAATTATAATATTTCTCCTTTTGCTAAATATGCCTTTCATACTTTTTCCAATTATAAAACTTTTCCTGCTTCAGAATGGATCACTTTACCAAATGGAAAACCATTGGATGAAGAAAAGAGCATTGCGAAGAATATGAGAGTGAATGAGAATAGTAATGTGGAATATTTTAAGGTAACAACTGATGATAATATTACATTGGACGCCTGGGTGTCGAAGCCGGTAAACTTTGATTCAACAAAGAAATATCCGGTAGTATTTTATGTGTATGGAGAACCTGGCTCTTCCACTGTTGGTGATCAATTTGGTGCACAAAATAATTTTTTATTCAATGGTGATATGAGCCTTGAAGGATACTTTCAAATCTCTGTTGATAACCGCGGTACACCATCATTACGCGGTGCTCAATGGCGCAAATCGATTTATGGACAAATCGGGAGATTAAATATTCATGATCAGGCAATGGCTGCAAAAAAGATTTTAGAAAAACCGTATTTTGACAAGGATCGCGTAGCGGTTTGGGGCTGGAGTGGCGGAGGATCTTCTACCTTAAATTTAATGTTTCAATTTCCTGAAATTTACAAAACGGGAATCTCAATTGCAGCCGTTACCAATCTTTTATTTTACGATAATATTTATGAAGAAAGATACATGGGGTTGCCCCAGGATGATATGGAAAATTATGTATTGGGTTCAGCAATTCATTATGCGAAAAATCTGAAAGGCAATTTATTATTCATTCATGGCACAGGCGATGATAATGTTCAATATGATAATGCGGAAGCGCTATTAAATGAACTGATCAAATACAATAAAACTTTTCAGTTTATGCCGTTCCCCAATCGTACCCATTCATTATCAGAAGGCGAAGGAACCAGAAAATTTTTATCAACTCTATATACTGATTATCTGAGGAAATATTGTCCTCCGGGAGCAAGATGATTTGAGAACTAATTTAAAACAACCTCTATTAAATGTGGGCGTTTTTTTATTTACTCAACCTTCCTTAAAAGAGCAAATTGTTGTTTCAAAACAAATAAGGCCTTCAGAAATAAAAATAAGAAACATTCCTTTTCAGTTCATATACCATAATGGAAAACATTTTTTTGGAGCAAAAAAAATGTGGATAGATAACTTTAATAAAGTGCTTTGCTCCGACCTTGAGAAAACTTTTTTAGACTGCTTATTCAAACCTGACTACGCAGGTGGAATTGTTGAAGTAGCGAGGGCAATTGTATCGGGGAGCGGACTTGAACCGCCGACCTTCGGGTTATGAATCCGATGCTCTAACCAGCTGAGCTACCCCGACATTTTGGGCGGCGAAGATAATACATTGCACAAAAATGGCAATGCGAAAATTGAATGAAATTGTTATTTTATTTCCTTTCTTCCCGGATATTCTTCCAACGCTTTTTCCAGGCAATCCATTGCATGATTGATCGCATCAACATTTAAAACATAAGCCAGGCGAACTTCATTTTTCCCCAAACCTTCTGTTCTATAAAAACCGGTAGCCGGTGCCAGCATCAAGGTTGCGCCATTATAATTAAAGGATTCCAAAAGCCATTGACAAAAAACATCCGCATCATCAATTGGCAGCGAAGCCATTGCATAAAATGCACCACCGGGATTCGGGCAAAAAACTCCGGGAATATTATTTAATCTTTTTACAATGGCATCTCTTCTTAATTGGTATTCTGCTTTTGGTTTTTCGAAATAATTGGAGGGAAGATCAACTGCGGCTTCGCCAAGAATTTGTCCAAATTCAGGTGAACTTAATCTAGCCTGTGCAAATTTCATTGCTGTATTTAAAACTTCTTTATTATGTGTAAGGAAAGCGCCAATTCTTGCTCCGCAAGCACTGTAGCGTTTGCTGATCGTATCCATCAGGATCACATTATTTTCCGCACCTTCCAGTTGCATCGCGCTGAAATGTTTTCCTTCGTAACAGAATTCGCGGTAAGCCTCATCAGAAAATAAATAAAGATCATGTTTTAGAATAATGGTTTTCAGCACTTCCAGTTCTTGATGGCTGTATAAATAGCCGGTTGGATTGTTCGGATTGCAAATAACGATCGCCTTTGTTTTTGGAGTAATTAATTTTTCAAATTCCTCAATTGGTGGCAAAGCAAAACCGGTTTCAATATTTGAAGTTATCGGTTTTACGGTTACACCTGCAGTTACTGCAAATCCATTATAATTTGCATAAAATGGTTCTGGAATAATCACTTCATCACCTGCATCAAGGCAACTCATAAAACCAAATAAGATCGCTTCACTTCCGCCTGTGGTGATGATTATTTCATCATAATCTACATTAATATTGACAGAATGATAATATTCCACCAGCTTTTTGCGATAGCTTTCATTTCCTGCGCTGTGGCTGTATTCCAGGATTTTAAAATCGGAACTACGAACTGCATTTAAAATTTCCGGAGGCGTTTCTATATCCGGCTGACCGATATTTAAATGATAAATTTTAATTCCTTTTTTCTTTGCAGCTTCCGCGAACGGAACCAATTTTCTGATTGGTGATGCGGGCATTATCTTGCCGCGATTACTTACTGATAACATGTTGCAAAGATAGTTGAGAAGAAATTCTTTCAGAAATACAAAATAAGTGGCAAAAAAAGATCTTTACAAAACCTTCTCAGATTGATTGACCTTAACCTCATATTAATTGTCTATTTTAATTCCCAATCATCTGTTCTGAAAGGTGAAGCAGGCAAGCCGGCTTTATTAAAAAGATTAGGAATAGCTGTGTTGGTAAAGCCCATTCTTACAGCAGTTGGATTTGCTATTTTGGAGCTGGAAACCACGACTACACTGTCCCGAATGAGTGCTGTTGCCGGAACAAACTGGTGATCTTCTCCTGCTATCAGAAAATCTGTTAATTGATTGCCTTTCTTCATCAATCCATCTGATGCAAAATCAAAATGAATGATGGCTTTGTTTCCCCTGATTTTCATAGAGTGATATAGTGGACCTGAATAAACAATGTTTTCTTTTCCGTAGGTTTTTGCCAGCGCCCAGTTAGCAAGCCGAATTCCCACATCCTTTTTATTTTTTGGATGAATATCCATAGTGTCGCCGGTAATATCAGTTACTACAACCATTCCTGTGTTCGGAATATGCTGATAAGTTTGCAATTGAGCTTCTCTTACCTGTGCGGCACCATATCCTTCTCCATAAGTAAATGGTGCAATCTGTACAAAATAAAACGGAAGATCTTTCTTCCAAAGTTCGCGCCACGCATGGATCATTGCACTGAAGGTTGTCTCATAACCGGCAGCATTGATGACATTCGCTTCTCCCTGGTACCAGATGATTCCCGCAACCGGGAAATTAATAATTGGCGCAATCATAGCGTTGAAAATTACAGCAGGCCTCACTGGACACCATGGAACCGGAGTTAATATGGCTGCCGAAGTTGCCAGTGCCTCACTGTTTTTAAAAACTTCTACCGGTGTCCATGATTCTACAGGAGAGCCGCCCCAGCATGATTCTATCAATCCAATTGGCAAATGAAGATTTTGGTTCAGCGCTCTTCCGAAAAAATAACCAGCAGCACTGAATGAATGCATTGTTTGCGGGGTGCATACTTCCCATTTACCACGCACCTGTAGTTGCGGATATGGCGCTGATATTTTCTGAATATGAAAAAAACGGATCTGAGGATAGCTGGCATTTTGTATCTCCTGCTGATAATTATTAAAATGCCAGTCGGCACTGAATTCCATATTGGACTGGCCACTGCAGACCCAGTTTTCGCCGATCAATACATTTTGTATCATAATCCTGCTATCTCCGATAACCACGATTCGGTAAGGACCACCCGCTTTTGGCGTTTTCAGATCAACACTCCAAACAGCATCTGATAATGCAGACGTTTTTAAAGTATCTCTATTCCATTCTGCAACAACACTGATCTTTTGGTTGGGATCAGCCCATCCATAAAAGTGAATCGTTGTTTGCTGCTGCAATACCATATTGTCTGAAAAAATATCAGGCAATCTTAAATAGGCGCTGGCAGAAAGATAAAAAAAAGAAAGAAGAATAGTTGCTGAAAACAGGTAAATCTTTTTCATGGGAATTTGAGCTGGTAATATTAACCGAAAGTAATGAATAAAGGAAAATGTGGATGAGAATTCTTCTTTAAAAACGGTTCCCTGAAATTTTATAGGTACAAATTTTGTGTTCCTGTTTAATAAAAATATTCAATACAAATTAATCAAGAATCATGTCGATTGTAAAAAAATCATCCGATACCGCAGTTTCTTCTTCTACCGAATTACAAAACCCAATTACCAAATATCCAAAGCCTCCTTTTCATGAACAATCACAGCCATGGCCCGGATTGGCAAGTAAAATGAACCCGGTGCCTGATCATGGTGAAAAAAGTTATAAAGGTTCAGGAAGGTTAAAAGGCCGCAAAGCATTAATCACGGGAGGCGATTCAGGGATGGGCCGTGCTGCTGCCATTGCATTTGCCAGGGAAGGTGCAGATGTATCGATCAATTATTATCCGACAGAAGAGCCTGATGCAAAACAGGTGATCGAACTGATGAAAGAAGAAGGGGTAAAAGCCATTCCTCTTCCCGGTGATCTTCGTGATGAAAATTTTTGTAAGAAATTGGTAGAAAATGCAGTCGCAGGTCTTGGAGGCCTGGATATTTTAGTGAGCAATGCAGGACGTCAGCAGGCTTTTGAATCCATCCTCCAGATTTCTAATGAAGATTTTGATGCGACCATGAAAACCAATATTTATGCTCCTTTCTGGATCATTAAATCAGCCTTGCCGCATTTAAAACCCGGTTCAGTAATCATAGCAACTACCTCGGAGCAGGCTTATGATCCATCAGCCAATCTATATGATTATGCCCAGACAAAAGCCGCAACCATGAACTTCATCAAATCGCTGGCAAAGCAACTTGCTCCAAAAGGGATCAGGGTAAATGGTGTGGCACCCGGTCCTATCTGGACACCTTTGCAGGTAAGCGGGGGAGCTACTCAACAGAAGATCAAACAGTTTGGAGGAAATACTCCTCTTGGAAGGCCAGGACAACCGGCAGAACTTGCTTCCATCTATGTGCAACTGGCAGATAATAACGGCAGTTATGCTACAGGTCAGGTGTATGGATCATCTGGAGGAGCAGGGCAACCGTGAGTTAGTTTTTACCTTGTATTTTTTAGACTGTCAGCCTAAAGTTGGTTTTTAGTTTTTCTATA
>Ga0157371_10002528_pt1 | contig 17364 bp, 13 predicted proteins | sample C45metaG_FD_113462 | JGI IMG/M metagenome (GOLD analysis project Ga0157371, IMG submission 113462) | Corn rhizosphere microbial communities from Kellogg Biological Station, Michigan, USA - C4-5 metaG | ecosystem: Host-associated > Plants > Roots > Rhizosphere > Soil | place: USA: Michigan...
CTTTCCAGATTAATGATTTCAATTGCAGAACCGCAGCAAGCCGATGTTATTTGTGATCTTTCCACCGGATTTGGAACACTTTTAATAAATGCAATTGATTATTTAAAAAGCAATGAAACTGGCCGGTTTCAAAACAATCTTTCGTCAAGAGTTAAAGGTGTCGAGTCAGATATAGGCCAGCTTCGGTTGACAGCAATGCGAATGATGCTTCATGGAATTAAAGATCCTGACTTGAAACTTTTAGCAGATGGAGAAGTAAGTTTTACTCAAAACCCAACACTTTTTATTTCCGATTTATTATTCGCAGGGGTTGAGGAAAATGCAACTGAAGAAGAGAATATACCGACAGCTGAAAGGGTCACAAAGGATGCTTTTTTATTAACGCAAATTGTAAAAAACCTTCAGCCCGGTGCACGTGCAGTTGTCTTAGTACCAGAAAATTTATTGAAAAGTACTGTACCTGAAATTCAAAAGATTCGTAAAGAAATTGTAGACAATACAAATCTGGAAGGAGTGATTCAATTATTCCCTGAAAGCAAGTTATTTTCCGCAGCAGCCATTCTTGTTTTTAATAAAAATCAATCGGCGGTCACAAGCGAGGTTTGGTTTTGTAAAATGGACAAGGCAAAGAAAAGAAGAACAGTTAATGAAATTTTTACAAATCCCGAACAGAATGCCCAGCTTTTTTCTGAAGAATTAAACCAGGTAAATTTGATACTGGATAATTGGAAGAATCGAAAAGAACGTTCTAATACCAAACCTAATAGTTTCTTTATAAGTGCTTACGACATAAAAACAAATAATTATAATTTAAGTTATAACGATTATAAGCTAATACCTGTGAGCGAGGAGTTGGATGAAAATGAAAGTGATGAACGAGATGAAAGTGATATAATTATTGCTACAAAAAAAGAAAACCTGGAGCACTTTTTTCAACCGGCAGCGCCTTTATCTATTAGGAAGCGGAAAAGAAAAGTTGCACCTGTGATCCTGGTAATTCTGGTCCTAATTATGGCTGGGGCATGGCTGTATTTGAATTATTTTAAAGGAGAGGGGAATTTATATTATCACACAGCTGCAAGTTCCGACTCAGCTACATCAAAAATACAGGTTCAAAATGCTTCCTTGCCCAGCACTCAATCTGTAAAGATTAAAAAAAGCATTACTACAAAAAAAGTAGTAAAAGCGCCGGACGTAGAAAAAACTCCGAAAACTATCACTTCCTCCGCAGCCGACTCGTCGCAGAGTTATACTGTGATTAATAAAACGTGGTTTCATTATGCGCCGGATTCAACAAAACGAAAAGCTTTTTATCTCGAGCCACGCGAAAACCTTTTATTAAAATCAACGGCAGAGCAAAATGGCTTTGTATATGTAGTTTACATTAATAAAAAAGGAGAATCAACCAGAGGCTGGTTAAGCAAAAAGGATTTGGAGCCAGTTGAATAAAGAACACAAAGTTATTTAATAGAATCATTCATAGGCATTTTTTCATCCATCATCATTTTGCCATTTGCATCCATAACATGGCCGTCCTTGTCAACTGTTTCTCCTTCTTTCAACATCATTTTCTCGCCGCTTTTCATAATAATTTGTCCATTAGGCATTACTCTGCAACCGTCGCTACAAGTTACCGGCTCATCCATTACTTTCCAGCCACCCGATTTAGCTATCATCATTTTTCCTTCCCTCATTCCGACAGTTCCATCAGCCAAAGGCGACATAGACCGTGACATGGAGTCCATACTTGTATCAGTAGCAGACATCGTCATTGAAGAATCTTTCGTAGTTTGATTGTTTGATGAACTATTACATGCAGCTATCATTGAGATAACTATTACAAGTGCGATTAATTTTTTTATGGTCATCATTTGTAAATTTTTTAAATGAAATGTATGCGGGCATAAGGTATACATTATTTTAAATTAAAAGAAATACTTTTATAAAATAAGAAAGAACTTTTTTTGTTTGTTTACTACAGTTTTTTATTATTTAAAATTTAAATTTCTTTAGTTATTTCAATTTCCCTGCCAGCAATGCAGTTCCAAATCCGAGCAGTGCGATTAGCGTAAATGACCATCGTAAACTTATCGCTTGAGCAATAAAACCAATGAGCGGAGGCCCTATTAAAAATCCAAGGAATCCAATTGTGGAAACTGCCGCCAAAGCGGTTCCCGCCGACATGGTAGTTGATTTTCCAGCCAGTCCGTATACGATCGGTACCACCGAAGAAACGCCAAAGCCAACAAGAAAGAAACCGGCAGTTGCAGAAGATAGAGTTGGATATAACACAGCAAGTAATAATCCGAAGGTGACGGTGCTTCCGCTTATTTCTAACATTCGTTTGACGCCTAATTTTGTAACCAGCCAATCTCCAACAAATCTGCCGAGCGCCATGGTACTTGTAAAAGCGACGTATCCGAGCGTAATCAATGATGCAGGCGCTTCTACAATTTTTTTAAAATAAATACCACTCCAGTCAGACATTGCTCCTTCGCAAAGCAAAGTGCAAAAAGCAATAAAACCAAGGAGTAAAATTTTTTTGTCTGGCTTTACAAAAACTCTTTCGCTTTGTCTTTTCCCTACATCATGTGGAAGCGAGAATTTGTAAGATAGAAGTACGAGAATAAACGCAACTGCCGAAACAATTGAAAAATGAATCAAAGGCGGAAAACCTTTAGAAACAAAAAAAGTTCCGATGACTGCGCCTGTAAAACCTGCCAGGCTCCACAACCCGTGGAAAGAAGCCATTACTGACCTTCCATATAATGTTTCAACTCCTACCGCTTGTGTATTCATCGCAATATTGATTAGATTTCCCATTATCCCAAAAGAAAATAAGGAAAGAACTAATTCTACAACAGAAGTAGATGAAGCCAGCAACAATAGAATAAGTGGATAAAAAACAGAACCGATAATCATCATTGGCCTGCTCCCATGTGTGGAAACGAGCCAGCCGGAAATGGGAAGGCTGGTCATTAAACCGGCAGGAAGCGCAAACAGAACAGCTCCTAAACCCGCGTCTGATAAATGTAATTTAGCCTGGATAGCTGGTATGCGACTTGCCCACGTTGAAAAGGTTAATCCTGCGATGAAGAAAAAAATACTGGTGGCGATCCTGTACTTTCTAAACAAGTTTTTTTTGCGATCGCTTATTCCGTTCAAGTGATTTTATTTGCTGTAAAAATAGAATATTTGAAAATAGAATTTTTTCAAAGTCGGTAATCACCTTTATAAGGTTCTTCCTTATTTTACTACTTCCTCTATAACATTTCCCACATTTCCATTTGGCATTTGAATTTTTAAAAGTGCAGCAACTGTTGGCGCTATATCCGTCATATAGGTGATATGATCGGTGTTGCCCGGTTTAATATTGGTTCCGAAAAAGATCAAGGGAATGTGTGTATCATAAGGGCTCCATGCTCCATGAGTAGTTCCTGTGTTTGCGCCATAAATATATCCTGGTTTAGGAATATAGCCGATCTGGCCGCTTCGCTTTTGGTTGTACCCATTAATGAGCATTTTCTTTATTGGTTCCGGAAGAGTCACCGTAGCAAGATCTTTTGTAGCAAAAGCATATTCGATGAAAGGTTGTTGATTAAGAAAATGTATTATTTCTTCGTTTACTGCATCTACATTTTTGCCGGCTTTTTTTATCGCTTCGTCATTTACATAAATCTGGCTGTTTTGGATTTTTATAATGGCATCTTTTAGACTAAAAACCTCTTCTATGTGTTGTTTTAAATTTTTAGATAATTCAGTAGTATTATAAACTCCGCCCGGAATTTGATGTTCTTCTAAAAAACCTGGAACATGCTCTACCCCATGATCAGCGGTTAAAAACAACAGATATTTACCTTTACCAATTGCAGAGTCTAAATAATTTAAAAAATCAGCAATGTCTCTGTCCAGGCGTAAGTACGTATCTTCTGCTTCAATCGAATTGGGGCCAAAAGTATGTCCCACATAATCGGTAGTAGAAATACTGACAGTGATCATATCAGTAAGATTTCCACCGCCTAATTTTTCATTTTTAATCGCGGCTTTAGCCATGTCAAATGTATAAGAAATAGAAGCGGGAGTAAATTTGAAAGATTCATATTTGCCTTCTGTAATTTTTGAAAGCCGATGAGGAAATGTGGCTAATTTTTCTCCAGGAATAATTCCTTCATATTCTTCTTTATCCTCAGTGCTTTGTACATATTTATTAACCGGCAATAACAAATTCCAGTCTTTACTCATTGCTTCATCCGGCATGGATTTTTCGTTCTGTTTTTTTACCCATTCCGGTAATTCATTTTCATAATAACTGCTACTAATCCATTTTCCGGCAATATCATCATACCAGTATGCTGCATTTGCTGAATGACCAGCAGGCAAAATAGAAGCGCGATCTTTTAATGAAACTCCAATTACTTTACTTCTAAAATTTGTACTCAACCGAAGTTCATCTCCAATGGTGGTAACCAATAAATTGCGTGGGCTCATTTTTCCTTCATCAGACGTGCTGCCAACAGTTTTTACAGTAGAATCAGCAGTACAATACATATTTTTTTGAATGGTTTTATCATACCAGTCATTGGCTACAATTCCATGAATTGCAGGAACGCTTCCTGTATAAATACACGTATGTCCCGGCGCTGTGTAACTTGGCAAATAAGGAATGAATGTTTGGTTACAACTAAATCCTTCATTCATTAATCTTTTAAAGCCATTGGAGGTATAAAGTTCATTGTAACGGTATAAATAATCCCAACGCATTTGATCTATTACCAAACCTACTACCAGCTTTGGTTTTAGGGTTTTTTTTATTTGTTGGGCAAAAAGAAAATTTGTCGTAAATAAAATACCAATGAGAATAAAAAACTTCTTTTTCATTAACTTTTTTGCGGATAAAGATAAGGTCATCTGCTAACGCGTGAAAAGAAAAAATGCGGACTATGTATCGAAAAATATTTTTAAAAAATAAAAATTAACATTATTAATAAGAAAATAGCTGATTCAATTGAATATATCAAACAAATATTAAACCTCTATATTGTACTTTTGCGACCATTAATCAACAATAAATCACATTACATGAATGATCTTTTTGACAAGATGAGAAAAGATGCAGGTCCGTTAGGAACACACCTCAAAAGAGCACACGGTTATTTTGCATTTCCGAAATTGGAGGGAGAATTAGGAAACAGGATGATATTTCGTGGAAAAGAAAAAATAATATGGAGTTTAAATAATTATTTAGGATTGGTAAACCATCCTGAAACAAGAAAAATAGACGCAGTGGCCGCAGAAAAATGGGGAATGGGAAATCCAATGGGCTCAAGGATGATGAGCGGGAATACAGCTCTACACGAACAACTTGAAAAAGTGCTTGCAGAATTTGTAAGTCGGGAAGATGCGATGCTGTTGAATTTTGGATACCAGGGTGTAATGAGTTGCATTGATGCATTGGTAAACCGGCATGATATAATTGTTTATGATGGAGAAGCTCATGCTTGCCTGGTTGATGGCGTCAGGCTACACATGGGTTACAGTTATAAATACAAGCATAACGATGTAGAAGATTGTGAGAAACAATTGCAGCGGGCGACAGTAATGGCTGAAAAAACCGGCGGCGGAATTCTTGTTATCACCGAAGGCGTTTTTGGAATGAGCGGAACGCAGGGAAAAATCAAGGAAATAGTTGCTTTAAAACAAAAATATAATTTCCGCATTTTGATAGATGATGCTCATGGATTTGGTTCAATGGGCCCAACAGGAGCAGGCGCCGATGAAGCGCAAGGTTGTCAAAAAGAAGTTGACCTTTATTTCAGTACGTTTGTGAAAAGCATGGGAAGTATTGGCGCTTTTATCAGTGGACCAAAGGAAATTATTGATTATTTACGTTACAATGTCCGTTCTCAGATTTTTGCAAAAAGCCTTCCTTTAATTGTTGTTGACGGAATGTTGACGAGAATGGAAATGCTAAAAACAATGCCGGAATTAAGAGAGAAATTATGGCATATTGTAAACCGGCTTCAAAAAGGATTAAAAGAAAAAGGATTCGATATTGGAAAAACAAACAGCCCTGTTACACCAATTTATATGAAAGGAGGTTTACCTGAAGCAACAAATATGGTAATGGACATTCGCGAGAATTATCATATTTTTTGTTCGGTAGTTGTATTTCCTGTTATTCCAAAAGGTGAAATTATTTTCAGAATAATTCCTACTGCTGCTCATACGGATGAAGATGTTGATATTACTTTAAAAGCGTTTGAAGAAACTAAAAAGAAATTGGATGCCGGAGAATATAAAGCAGAAGAAATTCCGGATATGTCGGATGCAGGGTATGCAAAATCAGCGTAAAAAAAACCGGGCTGCAATTGATGTAGCCCGGACAATTAAAACCTTAACCATTTAATCTTAAAACTTTAATCTTAAATCAGAGGATCTATTTATAAGTCGAAATAAAAAATAAAACAGTTGCGTCGGCAACAAACATTTTTTACTTTAATATCTAAATCCGATAACTTTTTTTAACGCTAAATATTTAAAAGCCGGCTCAAAAAGCCGGTTTTTTTAAATCGCAGTATTTAAAAAAATTATAAATTGAATCAAAATATTTATTATGTTTTGGATAAAAGCGATCAATTATTTATTTGCGAAATTATTTTATTCGCAAAATGCGCATCTGAGTTATTCTTTAAAATATTCTAACCGTAAACGAAAAATCGATATACAATACCTTGATTATATCCGATTAGCAACTCTGGAATTAATTTCAAATGAAATCAGCAAAAAGAAGCTAAACGGAAATGTAGCTGAAGTAGGTGTTTATAAAGGAAAGTTTGCCAGGTTTATTAATGAGTATTTTCCTGATAAAAAATTATATCTCTTTGATACTTTTGAGGGATTTGATAAAAAAGACGTCGAAAAAGAAAAGAAGCTTGGTTTAAACAATGGTTCACAGGATTTTTCCAAAACGTCGGTAGATGAAGTCTTAAAAATAATGCCTTTCCCCCGGCAGTGCATCATTAAAAAAGGGTTTTTTCCTGAAACTGCAAAAGGAATTGAAGATTCGTTTGTTTTTGTTAGTCTTGATACGGATCTATACGAGCCGATTTACCAGGGGCTTATTTATTTTTATCCAAGAATGGAAAAGGGCGGATACATTTTTGTGCACGATGTAAATAACGATTCTTATAAAGGGGCAGCAAAAGCGGTAGATCAATTTTCAGCAGAACAAAATATTTCTTTTGTTCCGATTCCGGATTCGTGCGGAAGCGTTGTTTTTATTAAAAATTAATGCTTTCAGTATGGTTACAAAATGTTGCACCAAACTGAAACGACGCCAAAAACCTCAACAAATTTATTTTGCAAGTTTCCTGCTATTGGAACAACAGAAGAAAGAACCAAATCTTTTTAGGATGCTTCTGCTCCAGCGGCTTCGGCTTATATCGATTATCTTTAATTCATTAAATAATTATAGTATGAAAAGCATTCTTCTGCTACTTTTTGCGACAGGCTTTGCAACCCACAGTTTCTGCCAAACGAACGATTCTACCGAGATTGTGCGGTTACTCGAAAAAGAATCTGCCACATGGCGCTCCGGTGATACGACCGCTCATGGAGGCTGCTGGCAAGCAGAACCGTATAGCACGATTATTATTATAACAACGGATGGAAAAACGTTTTCTGTTCCTGTTGACAAAATCATACACCCGGCATCTGGAACAGCCGGCCAGGGAGGCACGTCAAAAAACAGTAACTATCACATGAGCATTCATGGAACGGCAGCATTGGTAACGCACAATGAAACCTCTACTTCTGCTAATGGCTCTGTCAGTCATACTTATGAAGTGCGCATGTTAGAAAAAATTGATGGGCAATGGAAACTCACCGGCGAGATCATACAGGTCCTTTAGTTTTTTCCATAATTGCAGCCTTCGCAACAAGGAATCTGCTAAGTAGCAAGCAGTGAATAAACAAATAATCAATATTTGTCTTTTAATTTATTGCAACACAAACTCTCCTGTGATAAAGCGTGGCTAATCTACGTTTAACACAACGGTGGAACCTACAACTACATACCTTTTACACAATTATCTATACATCTTTCACAAAAGGATGTAACGGCAGATATATACGATGAACGACCTTTGTGTAATTAAAATAGCAAAAAGATGAAAAATGAAAACCATACAATCGACCTTCCGTTAGAGGGTGTAGAGAGCGAACATTGTGCATTGATTGTTGACAAAGGATTAAGCAAAGTACAAGGGATATCATCTCATAAAGTCGAGTTGAATAATAACAGGGCAGTGATCACTACAGATGATGAACTGGAAACTGTACCAAAAGCGGTAAAGGCAATACGGGATTTAGGCTATGATGTAAATACCGTGAAGAAAACATTTCCTGTTCTCAATATGAGTTGTGCCTCCTGTGCGAGCAGTTCACAAAGCGCTTTGGAAAATACACCTGGCGTTGTGAACGTGGCGGTAAATTATGCGAATGCAACAGCACAGGTGGAATATGTGCCGACTATCACAGATCCGCAAAAACTGAAAGCTGCTTTGCAGGGTATTGGTTATGATCTGATGATTGATGAAAGTGAAGAGGCAAAAGATGCTTTGGAAGAAGTACACGAAAAAAAGTTTGAAACACTGAAGAAAAGAACCATTGGCTCAATAGCTCTTTCAATTCCAGTTGTGCTGATAGGAATGGTATTTATGAATATTCCTTACGCTAATTACATCATGTGGGCATTGGCCACACCGGTGGTATTGATCTTCGGACAGCAGTTTTTTATTGGTGCATGGAAGCAGGCTAAACATCGTTCGGCTAACATGGATACGCTGGTGGCACTGAGCACAGGAGTGGCTTATTTGTTCAGTATGTTCAATACCTTATTTCCACAATTCTGGGAAAGCCGCGGATTAGAAGCGCATGTTTATTTTGAAGCTGCAGCAGTGGTGATTGCTTTTATTCTTTTAGGTAAAATGCTGGAAGAAAAAGCGAAAGGAAACACTTCTTCAGCTATTAAAAAACTGATGGGCTTACAACCGAAAACCGTTACGGTTGTGCATGATGGCGGCCATCAAATGGAAATGCCGGTTGCATCGGTGAAACCGGGTGATACCTTGTTAGTGAAGCCGGGAGAAAAGATTGCAGTTGATGGTACTGTTGACAAAGGAGCATCGTTCGTTGATGAAAGCATGATCAGTGGTGAACCTATACCTGTTGAAAAGAAACAAGGAGATAAAGTGTTTGCAGGAACGATCAACCAGAAAGGAAGTTTCCGCTTTAGAGCCGATAAAGTAGGCGGGGATACGGTTTTAGCGCAGATCATCAAGATGGTACAGGAAGCGCAAGGCAGTAAAGCCCCTGTACAAAAACTGGTAGATAAAATTGCAGGCATCTTTGTTCCCGTTGTTATTCTTATTGCCGTTCTTAGCCTTATTGCCTGGGTAGTTTTCGGTGGAGAAAATGGTTTTACACAAGGCTTGTTAGCATTAGTAACCGTTTTGGTGATTGCATGTCCTTGTGCTCTTGGTTTGGCAACACCAACGGCTATCATGGCAGGAGTAGGAAAAGGTGCAGAAAATGGAATACTGATTAAGGATGCAGAAAGTTTGGAATTGGCTAAGAAAGTGAATGCAATTGTATTGGATAAAACTGGTACCGTCACAGAAGGGAAGCCGGAAGTCGTTTCTATTCAATGGAAAACAGCCGCAGCAGAGAAAGAATTATCCGGTTTACTTTTTAGCATCGAGCAGCAATCAGAGCATCCGTTGGCTGAAGCGGTGGTACGATACTTTAAACAAAAAAATCTCCCGTCCTTACCGCTTGGCCATTTCGAAAGCATTACCGGCAAAGGTGTGAAAGTAACTTACCAGCGTAAAGATTACTTTTTAGGAAGTGCAGCATTAATGAAACAGGAAAATATCACCATTGAATCCGCATTGCAGAAGAGAGCCGATGAATGGCTTTCCAAAGCGCAAACCGTGATTTGGCTTGCAGATACGCAAAATGCTTTAGCCGCAATTGCCATTGCTGACAGAATTAAGCAAACATCAGTTGACGCGGTAAAGGAATTACAGTCAGCAGGTATTCAAGTTTACATGATCACAGGAGATAACCAATATACTGCCAAAGCCATCGCAGAGCAGGCCGGAATCAAACATTACAAGGCAGAAGTTTTACCTTCAGAAAAAGCGGCATTTATAAAAGAGTTGCAGCAACAGAAAAAGATTGTGGCGATGGTGGGTGATGGTATCAACGACAGTAACGCATTAGCCCAGGCAGATGTAAGCATCGCGATGGGCAAAGGCAGCGACATCGCTATGGATGTAGCCAAAATGACCATTATCTCATCTGATTTAAGCAAAATTCCCAAAGCTATTAAACTTTCCAAACACACGGTTGCAACCATTAAGCAAAATCTTTTTTGGGCTTTCATTTACAACGTGATCGGGATACCAATTGCCGCAGGCATTTTATATCCTTTCACTGGTTTTCTGCTCAATCCTATGATTGCAGGAGCTGCTATGGCGCTCAGCAGCGTAAGCGTAGTATCCAATAGTTTAAGGCTGAAGTGGTTGAAACTCTGATCGCCAATTAAGTATAACTCTTATCCTGAATAGTGTAACAGTCAAAGAGACCAAACACACGAAATTTGCAGTATTAAAATAAAATAAAAGATATGAAAACAATAGAAGTAAAAACAAACATCATGTGTGGCTCATGTATAGCCAAAGTAACGCCTACCCTGAATGAAATAATTGGTGAAAACAATTGGAAAGTAGATACCACCAATCCGAAGAAAGTATTAACAGTCACCGGCGAAAACATGAGTGAAGCAGACGTGATAAAAGCAGTGGAAAAAGCCGGCTACAAAGCAGAAAAACTTTCTTAAATATTGCCTTTTAGGTTTATTGAATTTAAAGACCAACAATGAAAAAATTAATAGGAATATTTGGAATAGCGTTGCTGATGGGTTACCATGCCAACGCACAACATGAACACCATCACATGCAGGACAGTACAAAACCAATGCAGATGTCTGATACGATGAAGAGGGATCATATGAACATGGAGGGGATGGAAATGGATCAACCGATGAATCACCACATGAGCATGAGCCATAGCTATTCTCTAAATCTTCCGATGAACCGTAACGGCTCTGGAACCGGCTGGCTACCGGATGCTTCGCCGATGTACGGCTATATGTTTCATACGCCTAAATGGATGTACATGTTGCATTACAACCTCTTTTTACGGTATAATAACCAGGATTTTACCAACAAAGGTTCCAGAGGCGGCAGTGAATTTGACGCTCCTGACTGGCTCATGTTCATGGGACAAAGGCAAGTCGGTAAAAACGGCTTATTTCATTTTGGCCTGATGGCATCATTAGATGCTCCGTTAGGTGGAAACGATGGCTATCCTTTGCTTTTTCAAAGCGGAGAAGCGTATAAAGGAAGATCCATTGTTGATCGCCAGCATCCACATGACCTGATTTCAGAACTATCAGTAAGCTATTCACAGGCGCTGTCTCCCAAAGCCGACGTGTTCGTTTATTTGGGTTACCCTGGAGAACCGGCATTGGGTCCTGTTGCTTTTATGCACAGGCCATCAGCAATGGATAATCCGGATGCTCCGATTACACACCACTGGGTGGATGCTACACATATCACCTTTGGCGTCGCTACGATTGGCGTCCGCTATGGCCAATTTAAATTAGAAGGTTCCTCCTTTACAGGGAGAGAGCCGGATGAAAACCGGTATAATTTTGACAAACCGCGGTTCGATAGCTGGAGTGGAAGATTATCCTTTAATCCTTCGGCCAATTGGGCTTTGCAGGTGTCGCATGGTTTTATTAAAAGCCCGGAATTATTGCATGCCGGCGAAGATGTAAACAGAACAACGGCATCTGCTATTTACAGCAAAGCACTTTCAACGAACAGCACTTTTAATGCAACTGCAGTTTGGGGCATGAATAAAGTTAAAGCGCATGAGGGAGAAAATGCAGCATTATTGGAAGCCGAATGGAGAAGAAAAAAATTAGCACTGTACGGTCGTTATGAATGGGCACAAAAAGGAATAGAAGAACTGTCGTTGGACGAAAACACGTTTGGACATGATGCTGTTTTTCCCGTCAATGCCTTTACTGCCGGCTTCAATTATGACCTGCTAAAGATAGGTCAGACAAGGCTGGCTGCTGGAAGCCAGATTACCTTCTATCATGCCGATAAAAGGTTAGATCCTTTGTATGGCAAAAATCCTATGGCAGTAGAAGTGTGCCTGCGGCTGTATCCCTCTTTAATGGGAATGAAAAAGAATAGTGAATAAGGCTACAAGAATTTGTATTGTTTGTTCGTTTACTATAAGGTTCAAATAATGTTTACAATATTCTTCAAATAATAAAGAAGCTAATATGCCCCGTGTTATATTTGCTATTATTTGCTGAAATGGCAAAAGCAATGATGATCAGTAATGAGAAAGAATTATAAAGTTTTAATCTTTTCTTTCCTTTTTCTCTTTTTTTTCTCTTCAGAATTGTTTGCCCAACTCTGCCAGGGAAGCCTTGGTGATCCGGTAGTGAATATCACTTTTGGTTCCGGTAGTAATCCCGGTCCTTCTCTGGGATCCAGCACTAATTATACCTATATTGCCGATGGTTGTCCTAATGATGGATATTATACAGTTGCCAATAGTATTGGCAGTTGCTATAATAATACCTGGAATTCTACCAGCGATCATACCGGCGATCCCAATGGATACATGATGGTGGTCAATGCTTCTTATAATCCGGGCGACTTTTTTGTAAAAAAAGTTGAAGGGCTTTGTCCAAATACTACTTATCAATTTGCTGCCTGGATCAATAATCTTCTGCGGTCTTTTGCGTGCTTTGGCAACGGTATAAAGCCAAACATTACTTTTAGTATCGAGACACCCACCGGCCACGTTCTGCAAACTTATTCAACGGGTGACATTGCAGAAAACCTTGGCTGGAAACAGTATGGTTTCTTTTTTTCCACCACAGTTGATATCAATTCAGTTGTGCTAAGAATGACAAATAATGCACCGGGCGGTTGTGGTAATGACATCTTATTAGATGACATCACATTTAGGGCGTGTGGCCCGCTGGTTTCTGCAAACATCAATGGATCATTTGATTCTGTCGATGTTTGTACAGGAGATAAATCAATATTTACAATTCAAGCGGATGTTTCGGCGGGATATTCAGAGCCGGTTTTTCAATGGCAGGAAAGCCGGGATGGCGGGATCACTTTTAACAATCTGACTGGCGCTACCAATCTCACTTATACCAGGCCCGAAACGGCTTTAATAGGAAAATACTTTTACAGGTTGGCAGTTTCGCAACGGCAAAACAAGGATGTTTCTTCATGTTCTATTTATTCAAACCTTGTGACGGTCAGCGTTAATAAATATCCTGAAATAGCTGCTACGACAAGAGGGCATTGTATAGGCGATTCTTTAATTTTAATTGGAAATGATGCTGCCGAGTTTTCATGGAAAGGGCCGGCGGGTTTTATTAGCAACCAACAAAATCCGGTAATCCCAATTGCTACAGCTGCAAATATTGGTAAATATTATGTAACCGGAACTTCTGCAAAAGGATGCATCAGCCACGATTCTGCTGTTGCCAACCTTTTCGTCCCGCCGTCGGTGAATGCGGGCGCTGGCCACGAAATTTGCCAGGGAAACTTCGTTCAATTGAAAAGCACCGGCGATAAGATCACTTCTTATCAATGGTCACCGGCTACCGGTCTTTCAAATCCACAGATTGCCGATCCGGTAGCTTTTCCTTCCCAAACTACCTTGTACATACTCCAGGCTGCCAATGTTGATTGCATCGTTTCCGATTCTGTTTTAGTTACTGTTGATATAAACCCTATCTCTGATGCCGGCCCTGACAAAGTGCTTATTAAAGGTCAATCTGTGATGCTTGAAGGCAAAGCAGGAGGAACAGATGTAAATTACTTATGGACGCCAGCAACTGATATGACAGGAAGCACTTCTTTGTCACCGGTCGTCAATCCTCTCGCGAATCAGATGTATGTGCTGCACGTTTTTTCTGATAAAGGCTGTAAAACTGCAACCGACAGTGTTTTGGTGAAAGTTTACCAGCAGTTGTTTGTGCCCAATGCTTTTACACCAAACGGAGATGGAAAAAACGATATATGGTTTATTGAAACCTTAAAAGCCTTTCCCGGTGCGGAAGTTCAGGTTTTTGACCGGTTTGGACAAAAGGTGTTTGATAATCACGGGCAAAATACCTGGTGGGATGGAAGATTTAAAGGACAAATGCAAATGACAGGCGCTTATGTTTATCTCATTAATCTAAATAATAGCCAGCCGGTTATAAAAGGCGTTTTATATCTTTTGCTTTAATAGAATGGAACTGCACTTTTGATTCGGGGTGTCGGCTTTATTCGATGAACGTTTCCTCACATCTTTTCTCCACGACCTAAAGGATGGAAGCGTGAATGCAGGTATTTCCATTTGATGACAGAGATCGCGAATCTGTTTTGGTTTTATTAAATTTGTTTTTGAGAAAAGGAATTTGAAATTAATGCGAAAATAAAAAGCGATTTTCAAAGTTTTGCATACGTGCGCACAGTTGATGAAATGGCAGTAAAATTAGAAAGAAAAGGTTTTTATGTTTGCAATTTCCTAGGAAAATAAAAAAACCTTTAAAGTAAGTTCAAATAATAAAAAAAAGAATAAAACTACTATAATGAAAATTAAATTTTTAGTTTCAATATGTTTTTTAGGTTGGATTAATCAATACAGCAACGGCATTCCAGCGGCTTCGGCTACTGCTCTCTCTTTATCAACTGCCAATAATTTGAACCCCGCTGCAAATAGTTTTGTTCCCTCTATTTTTCATTTTGTATCAAATGTAGAGCGGGTTTCTTCCAAACAGATGACGGCCGGTTTTTCTTGTTATAGTGACACAATTAACGGGAATGGATACCCGAAAAAGCTTGCCAGTGAGTATGAAGCACCGTCAAGTTATCCAGGGCTTTCCTTAAAATGGAGTGATGAATTCAATGGAGGAAAACTAAATGAAAAAACATGGAGTTATGAAACAGGAAATAGCGGCTGGGGAAACAGTGAATTGGAAAATTATACCAATAGCCCAAAGAATTGTTTTGTCACAAAAGACGGTTATCTGGTGATCGAAGCAAGGAAAGAAAAAGTGGGTAATAATATTTATTATACATCAGCAAGATTACAAACAAAAGGTAAGAAAGAATTTAAATACGGACGAATGGATATAAGAGCGAAACTACCAAAGGGACAGGGCCTCTGGCCGGCAATCTGGATGTTAGGAAGTAATATTTCTACTACCTCATGGCCCGGTTGTGGCGAAATCGATATTATGGAATTGTTAGGTGATGAACCAAATAAAGTTTATGGCACCATGCACTGGGGGAAACCTGGCGGCGGAAGCACTCATGTTGGAGGAACTTACACACTACCAGCAGGAGATTTTTCGCAAAAATTCCATGTTTTCAGCATTCAATGGGACTCCACTAAAATTGAATGGTTCGTTGATGGCAATAAATATTTTACAGGAAAGAAAAGTGATGTAAATGGTAATTATCCTTTTGATCAGCCTTTTTTCTTTTTATTAAACGTGGCTGTAGGCGGGAATTGGCCGGGCAATCCGGATGCCTCAACTGTCTTTCCACAAAAAATGATCGTTGATTATGTAAGGGTATTTCAATAAATAAAACCGCTTTTGATAGTAAACAAATAAATATTGAGTATTTGTTTTCTACTTTATAATAATTTTTGGTTGCAGATTTGTAATGTTATTGAAAAAAAAAGACTTTGTACAATTTAAAAATTATAATAGCAAGCACCCGTCCCGGAAGAAAAGGAATTTCAGTTGCCAACTGGTTTATTGATATTGCAAAAAAAGATTCCAATTTCCAGGTAGAAGTATTAGATCTTCAAAAGATTAATCTTCCTTTTCTGGATGAGCCGAAACACCCGCGGCTGCAGGAATATACAAAAGAACATACAATAGAATGGAGCAAAAAAATTGATTCGGCTGATGCATTTGTTTTTGTTATTCCGGAATATAATTATAGTATGCCGCCTACGTTAGCCAATGCCATTGATTTTCTTTATAAAGAATGGAATTATAAACCGGTTGGATTAGTAAGTTATGGCGGTATCTCGGGAGGATTAAGATCTGCACAAATGTCAAAGCTTCAAATTACTACAGTTAAAATGATGCCACTAACAGAAGGCGTTTCCCTTCCTTTTTTTGAAAAACATATTGATGAAAATGGAAAGTTTATCGGCTATGATGCAGCAAATAAATCTGCTGAAATACTATTGCAGGAATTATTAAAATGGACGGAAGCATTGAAGCCGATGAGAGATAAAAAATAAATTACTCTCATGTAAATTTTATGTAACTGGTGGCCGATCTCTTAATTATTTTCGCTTTAAAGGGGTATAATAATGAAGACCAATAAATGAAAGTTTTTATAAAAAATATGGTTTGCGCCAGGTGCATTATGAGCGTAGAAAATATTTTAAAAGAAAATAATCTTGAACCAAAATATGTACGGCTGGGAGAAGTAGATTTGAAAAAGAATCCGGATAGACAACAATTGGAAAAACTTTCTTATGATTTGCAAAAGGTAGGATTTGAATTATTAGATGATCAGAAAAAACAAACGATTGAAAAAATTAAAACTTTATTAATCGAAAAAGTACAGAAGGGAAATATCGAAGAACATTTTAGTATCAATAAATATTTGTCGGAACAAATTTATAAAGACTATTCTTCGATAAGCAAATTGTTTTCAGAAGTAGAAGGCATCACTATTGAGCAATTTTTTATTCTTCAAAAAATTGAAAAGACTAAAGAATGGTTAATCTACAATGAACTTTCTTTAAGCCAAATTGCTTTCAATCTTGGTTACAGCAGCCCACAACATCTGTCCAGTCAATTTAAAAAAGTAACCGGCATGACACCCAGCCAATTTAAATCTATAGGAACTCTTCATCGAAAAACAATTGATAATGTTAATAGATGAGACTATAGAAATCTGTTTGATTTACTAAATCTACTTAAATTTATTTTTGCTCGCTCAAAAATCGTTTGTTGGGTATCGTTATATTAGTCGATAGCGATCAATAGAATCAAACCAAATATCCAAAAGCGTTATCATCTTTTTTTAACTCAGTATAATTTATCTTATAGAGATCAAGATTTTTTTTCAGAGCGTCATAATCTTTTTTATCACCTAATTCGATTCCAACCAACGCAGGGCCGGCTTCTTTATTATTTTTTTGGATGTATTCAAAACGGGTGATATCATC
>Ga0157371_10002532_pt1 | contig 17358 bp, 13 predicted proteins | sample C45metaG_FD_113462 | JGI IMG/M metagenome (GOLD analysis project Ga0157371, IMG submission 113462) | Corn rhizosphere microbial communities from Kellogg Biological Station, Michigan, USA - C4-5 metaG | ecosystem: Host-associated > Plants > Roots > Rhizosphere > Soil | place: USA: Michigan...
GAAAAAAGTTTTGGCAAAATTTATGAGTGATTAGAAGCACCGCATTAAAAAGAATTTTAAAAATAAAAATGACATGGACGCAAAAACAGTTTCTTATATTTTAAATGAGTTAGGAGAAGACAGAGAAGATTATTTTAATGCTATTGCGCCGCCGATCATTCAAACCAGCAATTTTGCTTTCAAAACTGTGGATGATTTTCGCGATGCTTTGGAGAATGAATCCTCGCGATATCTATACAGCCGCGGATTGAATCCTACCGTTCAGATTTTATCTCAAAAGCTTGCGGCGCTTGATAGTGCCGAAGATTGTCTTGTTTTCAACAGCGGCGCTGCGGCAATATTTACTGCTGTATTTGCGAATATCAAAAGTGGCGATCATATTATTTCTGTTGAAAGACCTTACACATGGGCACAAAAAATGTTCAACAATGTTTTGCCCAGGTTTAATGTAACCGTCACTTATGTGGATGGAAGAAATGTTGAAAATTTTGAAAATGCAATTCAACATAATACTACTTTAATTTACCTGGAATCACCCAACAGCTGGACATTTTATTTGCAGGATCTTGCTGCGGTTGCAAAAATTGCGCGGGCAAAAAAGATTGTTACGATTTGTGATAACAGTTATTGCACGCCTCTTTATCAAAAGCCAATTGAATTAGGAATTGACCTGGTTTTGCAAAGCGCTACAAAATATATCAATGGTCACAGCGATGTAGTTGCAGGCGTATTAAGCGGTACGAAAGCAATGGTAAAAAAGATCTTCAGCAGCGAATATATGAACATGGGAATCGGCACCACGCCTTTTAATGCATGGTTATTGATAAGAGGCTTAAGAACGCTACAGACAAGGCTTTCAAGAATTTCTGACACTACAGAAAAAGTAGTGAGTTATTTAAAAAGCCATGATAAAGTGGAGGATCTTACTTATCCTTTTGACAAAGATTTTCCTCAGTATGATCTTGCAAAAAAACAAATGCAGGGCGCAGGAGGATTGTTTTCTTTTTACCTGAAAACGAATTCAATTAAAAAAATAGAAAGTTTTTGTGAAAGCCTCCAACACATTATTATGGCAGTAAGCTGGGGAGGCTATGAATCTCTGATCATGCCCGGATGTGCTTCTGTAAAAGAAGAAGATTTTGATGCTAACAAAAAAGAGCAACGGCAACTGAGAATGTATGTTGGACTTGAAGATCCGGAATATATCATTGAGGATTTGGAAAGAGGATTTAAGGCAATGGAAGATTAAATTATCGCACTATTAAATTATTTAACTATTATGGAAAATCTTTCTGGATACTTAGAGTAAACAAAGAAAAATCTTTAATTTTTTTTTTGCTGTCCTCGAATGAATAATAATCGCCGAAAGGAATTATTACCTTCCTGAATATTTTTATTTTACCACTTATCCATCTATTCCTTTGTGTTACATTCAAATCATTATTTTTGTTTTATGCATATCAAAATTAAACTACTGATCCTTTTCATTTTATTGGGTACGTTCGGTTATTCGCAAAAGAAATGGACTTTGTTGGAATGTGTTCATTACGCAATGGAAAATAATATTTCCGTGAAGCAAAGTGCTTTGCAAGCTGACCTTGCAGCAATTACTTATAAACAAAGCCGTCTTTCACAAATTCCAACTGCCAACATTTCCAACAGCGAAGGATTGCGTTATGGTAAATCACAAAATCCTTCCACAGGCATTTTGGAAAATCAGAATTATTTTTCGATTAGTTTAAATCTTCAATCCAGTGTTCAGATTTTTAACTGGTTCTCAAAGAAAAATACCATTCTTGCCAATCATTGGTCGTTGGAAGCAGCAAGGGCAGCGACCGACAAAATGAAAAATGATATCGCATTGACCGTTGCCAATTCTTATTTACAAATTTTGCTGGCGCTGGAACAGGAGAAGATCGCAGCGGTTCAGTTGCAACAATCAAGAGGACAATTAGATCTGGTGTATAAGCAGGTGAAAGCTGGCGCAATGGCTGAATTTAATGCTACCGAACTTGAATCACAGCTGGCAAATGATACGGCGAATTTGATCGCCGCAACAGGAAATGTAGCACAGGCAAAATATGTTTTGATGGCATATATGAATATTGATGCCGCTGATTCTTTTGATATTGAAGAGCCGCCAATGGAGCAGATTCCTGTGATGCCGATAGGCGAGCTTCAACCTGAAAGCGTTTATGCATCCGCATTAGCGAGTCAGCCTCAGCAAAAAATGAATGAATACAATCTGAAAGCCGCAGAGAAAAACAGTCTTGCTGCCAAAGGAATGCTGTATCCAACCATTTCTGCTTTTGGAAATCTTGGTTCTAATTACGGATATTTTCGTACACCAAAATTTGAACAAATATTCAGTGGTTATGCGCCGAGCGGCCTGGTAGTAAGTGATAATGCCGGTGGCTATATTGATGTTGAAAAACCTTTGTACACGAATGGAGGAAAGAATGGCTACATCACTTCTGATCCCTTTGGAACTCAGTTCAGCAACAACTTTGGACAATCTGTTGGCCTTAGCCTTTCTATTCCTTTGTTTAACGGATGGCAGGCAAAAGCCAATTATCAACGAACCAAAATTGATATTAAAAACATTCAGTATCAACAAGACCTTGACAATAAAACTTTGAAACAAAACATTTACCAGGCTTATAATGCCGCTTATGTAGCAATGGAAAAATTAAGTTCTTCAAAAAGAGCCGTTGATGCTGCGCAAAAAACCTATGATTATACTTTGAAAAGATACCAGGTTGGAATGATCGGAACACTTGAATTAATAACCAATCAAAACAATTTGTTTACAGCAAAACTGCAATATGCCTTGAACCAGTTTGATTATGTGTTCAAGATGAAAGTGTTGGAATTTTACAAAGGAACAGGCATCAAATTTTAATTAGGACTTTATCAAATACTATAAATTTAGAAACGAGAAAATATGAATAAAACGCTGAAATGGATTATAATTAGTTTAGTAATTCTGATTGTGCTCCTCATCATTTTAAAAACAACCGGTGTCATTGGAAAAGATGAAGGCATCAAAGTGAGCGCTGAAAAAGTAGCGAGGCGAACAATCGTGGAAACCGTAAACGCCAGCGGAAAAATTTATCCCGAGGTGGAAGTAAAATTAAGTCCCGATATTTCCGGAGAAATTGTAGAACTGAATGTCCAGGAAGGTGACAGCGTAAAGAAAGGAGAGGTTCTTGCAAAAATCTATGGTGATATTTATAACACACAAAGAGAGCAGGCAGCAGCGATTGTAAATCAGCAGCAGGCACAAATGGCGGATGCTGAGGCATCTTTGGGCGCATTGGAAGCACAACTGGATCAGGCGAAAAAAACATACGATATGCAAAAGCAATTGTATGATCAAAAAGTAATTTCAAAAAATGAGTTTAATACCGCTGAAGCCGCTTATAAAACTGCACAGGCTAATTTGAATGCAGCTAAGCAAGGCGTTAAAGCAAGCAAAGCAGGAGTGCAAAGTTCTGAGGCTGCATTGCAAAAAGCAAACAAAGATCTTAGCCTTGCTACATTAAGATCTCCGATGGATGGAATTGTGTCTTTGCTAAGCGTAAAAAAAGGCGAACGTGTCGTAGGAAGTTCAATGATGGCGGGAACAGAAATGATGCGTATTGCAGATATGGGCAAGATAGAAGTGAGAGTGGATGTTGGTGAAAATGACATTCCAAAAGTACGATTGGGAGATAGCGCAACAGTTGAAGTAGATGCATACAATGATAGAAAGTTTACCGGAGTAGTTACACAAATTGCCAGCAGCAATAATGGCGCTGCCACACAAAACGATTTGTCAAATACCAGCACAGATGTTACGAATTACAAAGTTTACATTCGCCTGAATCCTGATTCTTACAAAGATTTAATTGATCCGACACATAAAAAAAGATTCCCTTTTCGCCCGGGAATGAGTGCGAGCGCTGACATTCAAACAAAAACGCACACCAATGTTTTGTCCATTCCGATAAATGCAGTAACAACCCGTGAAAAAAATGATTCAACAGGAAATAAAATGGGAAATCCTGCTGCCAATGATCAAACTGACATCAATAATAACAACGCAGCAGGCAATGATCTTGATGTAGTTGTTTTTGTGGTTCAGGCTGACGGAAAAGTAAAAAAGCAAAAAGTAAAAACAGACATCCAGGATATTAATTACATTGAAATTACTGACGGCTTGAAAGAAGGAGATGAAGTGGTGACAGGGCCTTACGACGTTGTTTCAAAAACTTTGAAGGATGGAGATAAAGTAAAAGTCGTTCCGAAAAGTAGTTTGTTCAGCACTAAGAAATAAATGAAATTCATTTTTGTAAAAGCATCTTCTAGTAAATGAAGAAATAGTTGAGATTTATATTTTACTCTTGAAAAGTAGTATCATTCGGTACTACTTTTTTTATGTTTTTATGAAATTTTTTGGCTTAGTTTTTCGTGTACAATTTAAGGTTTTGGGAAAAATAAATAACAAATCGAAGTACGTGTATAATTAACTTTACATCCATTTTAAATTGAGATTATGACAAAGAAAATTGCATTAATAACAGGGGGAAGCCGTGGTTTGGGAAAAGAAATGGCATTGCGGCTTGCAGAAAACGGCCATAACGTTGTCATCACTTATGCATCACAAAAAGAAGCAGCAGAAAAAGTGGTAAAAGAAATTGATCCAAACGGAAAACAAGCGGCATCACTGCATTTCGATGCCAACCAAATATCGTCTATCAGCGATTTTGTAAATGTTTTTCAACAAACGATTCAGCAAAAATGGAATGTAAACAAATTTGATTTTTTAATCAATAATGCCGGCATCGGCGCGAATATTCCTTTTGAAAAAGCGACTGAGGAGCAGTTTGATCAGTTCATGAATATACATTTCAAGAGCGTTTATTTTTTGATACAACAATTGTTGCCTTTCATCAACGATAATGGAAGAATCATCAATATTTCTTCCGGCACTACAAAATATGCTACTCCCGGATACTCTATTTACGCTTCCATGAAAGGTGCAATAGAAGTTTTGACCCGTTATCTTGCAAAGGACCTTGGTTCAAGAGGAATTACTGTAAATGTGGTTGCTCCCGGACCTGTTGAGACTGATTTTAATAACGGCGGAAACCGCGATTTTCCTGATCGAAAAAAAATGCTGGCATCAAGAGCAGCTTTGGGAAGAGTAGGATTGGTAAAGGATATTGGTGGCGTAATTGCATTTTTATGCAGCGATGACGGAGCATGGATTGATGGCCAGAGAATTGAAGTTTCTGGGGGAATGAATTTATAGAATTAAAAAAATCGGCTCAAATATTTTCGGATATACATGGCCGTTATAAATTTTTATTCTCTTTCTCCTGTCTTTTCTTGTGGCACGGTTTTTAATCTTCTCTTTTCTAAAAAACCGATGATCCCACAAACGATTCAAATCAGCCAGTTTGCACTCAGTGCGCAGTATGAAGATATTCCGGGAGAAACCGTTGATCAATTAAAGAGACATTTGTTAGACAGCATCGGCTCTTTTATTTTCGGACAGGATCAGTTGCCGGTTATCAAATTAAGAAATGCATTTGCCGATTTGCAGGGAGAAAATAAAAACATTTCTATCCGCGATCTTTCTTTTGATAAACTCGCTCAATATTTTACTGCACTCATCAGGTATCCAGATTTTATGGACAATTTCTTAGCGAAAGAATCTACTTGTCACCCAAGTGACAACATCGGTCCTTTGCTGGCAGCAGATAAACTGGTTCCATTATCGGGAAAAGATTTTCTTTTGGCAATGGCAATTGGTTACCAGGTAGAATGCAGGCTGACGAAAGAAATGCCGGTAATGACCAAAGGTTATGATCACACAGCTTTGCTCGCTTTTTCGGCAACGCAGAATTGGCGCGGGTTTTAGGATTAACAGAAGCAGAAACTGCGTGCGCACTGGGAATCGCCGGATGTGCTTTTGATCCGTTGGTTACCTGTCGCGCAGCTTATACTACCGAATGGAAAGGTTTTGCTTCTTCGTCGGTAAATGCAGGATGCGCAACGATTGCATTGCTGGCAAAAAATAAATTGACGGGCCCGATCGATCTTTTTGAAAAACCGGAAAAAGGATATGACGCTATTTATGGAATGGAACTGAAACACGACTGGACACAGGAAAGATTCGACCTGATCCGTTGTTGTATTCTCAAAGGTTATAATGCCGAAGTGCATTCACAACCCGCTGTTGAAGCGGCTTTGGAGCTGAAGGAAAAACATCCTTTTGATCCTTCAGAGATTGAAAAGATTGATGTTACTACTTTTCTTACCGCTTATCACATCGTCGGCGGAGGAGAATATGGCGACCGGAAAACTGTTTACACAAAAGAAGCGGGCGATCATAGCATGCCTTATGTAGTTGCTGTTGCGCTCCTTGACGGACAGGTTTATCCGGAACAATTATTTCCCGAAAGGATCAATCAGGCTGATGTACAGGAACTGTTGCAGAAGGTAAATGTGCATACCAGTTTTCCCCTTCACAAACCAGTGAAGCTTGCAGGAATCCTCGATAAAAATACAGAAGCTTACCCCGATAAATTAATGACGCAGGTAACCATTGAGCTAAAAAACGGAGAAAAATTTTCTGCTGAAAAAGAAAGCTATAAAGGATTTTTTCTCAATCCGTTTACCTGGGAAGACGTGATTGAAAAATTTAAAAAACTTGCCGGAAATAGAATTGCTGAAACCACCAAAGATGAGATCGTCAGGATTATTCAAAACTTCGAAGGATATTCTGTAAGTGAGTTGTTGGACAGGGTAGTGGTAGAATAGATGTTAATCCATAAAAGTGCTGGAAGTTCATAATAAGCGGGCGCCATGTATCAGATCTACACCGTTTCTTGCGGTTCTTTTGCTTCTGAGGTTTTATTAACCTTTTCCGAAATAATCTAATTGAATATAAAAGCCGTAATTTTCGACTTATATTTTCATAACATGATAGTATGAAACTAACGAAGCTTCTTCTGTTGTTTTTGTTTCTGCCTTTCTTTACTCATGCTCAAAACGAAGGAATCGAACATATTGATTCTCTCGCCACATATGTTTTAAAATATGTAAAGTCTTTGGATAAAGAGAAAATACTGCTTCAGACTGACAGGCATATTTATACAACTAATGAAACAATTTATTTTAAACTTTTTCCGATAGATTCTATAACAAATCAATTAAGAGGTAAGCCAAAAAAACTATATGTTGATCTGGTAAATAACCACGATAAGGTTTTCGGGCAATTACTTTTGAATGCATCTGATTTAAAAACAAGCGGCGAGTTTGTTTTAAATGATTCATTGCAGGAAGGATATTACTGGATAAGGGCTTATACTGAAAAAATGGTTTCTGAAAATTTAAATAATATAACAGTAGTGCCGGTTTATATTGTGAATCCGAGGAAAAGGAGTTTTGAAGATAAGAATTTTACAAAAGAAAGTGATTCCGCTGCAATTCCCCGGGTACAGATTTTTCCCGAAGGAGGAAATATTATTTCTGGTATCAACACAACTGTAAGTTTGAAAGTCACTGATCAATATGGAAATCCGATGCTTGTGCAGGGAATCGTTAAAGATACGGCTGGCTCTGTATTTGCAAAATTTACAACTAATTCCGACGGACTTGCAAAGTTTTCATTTGAACCTATTCCAAATGACCATTATTCCATTTTTATTTGGAATAAGAATAAATTTGATTCAGTTGCGGCTTTGCCGCGAATCAATTTTTTTGCCGGTCAGATTGCCCTTCTCGAACAAACTGACGATTCTGTCAAAGTAAGAATTGTCCTTGAAGATTCTATTTATTCAAAAGACTATACATCCTTCCTGCTTGGTATCAGCGCGGATAGTATTTGTTATAGTGCGATTGGAAAAGGAATGTATGAAGTTACTATACCGCTGAATAATTTCTCACATGGTATCAATAGTTTGCTTCTTTTTAATACTAAAAATCAATTACTAAGTGAAAGAGATATTTTTATTAAAAAAGAAAATTACCACATTAGCATTCATACGGATAAAAACAATTATGAAGCGAGAGAAAATGTGAAGCTTAATGTTGCGCTAACGGATAAAGATAATAAACCGTTGTTAGCCGCACTCACGTTTGCGGTAACAGATATGAGGGTAACTGATACAACTACCGATTATCGTGTGAATGACTCATTGCAAGATGTTTCACCAGCCGATGCCGACCTTGTTATGCTTACACATAAAAATGAATACGCTAACTGGAGAGCGACCGATACTCCAATCGGATTGGGAACAATGAACGATTATCAAAAAACGAACAGCGAGACTTTTGCAGAAGAAAGAAATAATAATTCATCTTTCAAAATAAGCGGAACGATTCTGACCAGAAAGAATCTGCCAGCCGCAGAAAAAATCGTTACCATTTTTTCAAACAAGAATTACGAACTTCTCAATACAGACACCACTGATATAAATGGAAGGTTTCAATTTTATTTTAAAGACCTTAATGACAGCACCCAATTTGTAGTGCAGGTTAGTAATTTAAAAGGAATAAAAGAAGATAAATACACGGTAGTGTTTGACACGGTTTCCATGCCGCAATTTATCACACCTGGTTTCCTGAAAAAGAAATTTGTACTTGACGAAAAATCAAAAAAAGTGATAAAACGTTTATTGAATATTGATTCACTTACTATAGGCACAGGAAAAGAATGGTTAAAGCCGGTAATTTTAAAACGTTATCAGAAAAAGGAAGTAACGTACAATGAATCTAAAAGAGTCAGCCCTTTTTCTCACATAATTACTCCTGAGATGATTAATCGTGGAGCTCAGCAAATCGGCAACGCACTCCTCACCATTCCAAGAGTTCAGTTAAATGGTAATAACATCTCAATCGATGGATACCACCCATTATTACTGTTAGATGGAATTGAGCCTCACATTGCTGGTGAGAGCATGTTAGATTTTATAAATTCTATTCCAGTATCTTCAATTGATTTTATTGAAGTATTAACCGGGCCGCAAGCTGCAATATATGGAATGCGCGGCGCAAAAGGGGTAATACTAATCAATACAACCACTCATCCGCATTTCACTGCCTCGGATATTTCCGGATTATCATCCTTTTATCCAAGAGGATTTCATACCGCTCAACCTTTCGTAATGCCTGATTACAACAAAAAAGAAACGAGAGATTCGAAAATCCCGGATCTGCGAACAACAATTTACTGGAATGGTGATATCATTACCAATAAAGAAGGAAAAGCTTCCGTCAATTTTTTTACAGCTGACACGCCTGCTACTTACTTAATAACTATAACCGGTATCAGCTCAAATGGAGATAAAATTTATAAAACAATTACTATTAACAGGAGGTAAATCTTTCATCATCATTAATAGCATGAGATTAGGAAAATAGAAAATGACAATATTTTATTTGTCTGCTGCAACTTTCATTTCTTTTAATATCTTTAATACTCATTTCAAAAAACTATTTCTATGGCTAGCAGAAGAAAATTCTTACAACAATCCGGCGCTTTCGCGTTGGGAAGTTTGCTGATTCCGCAGTTGGGTAAATCAGCTTTATTTTCAGAAAGAAAAAATTATCCTCCCATTGGTCTGCAATTATACACGATGGGAAATTTAATGACGACGGATACAAAAGGAACATTACAAAAACTGGCAGGCATTGGATATAAAGAAGTAGAAAGCGCGGGTTCGCAGAAAGGAAATTTTTATGGATTTAAGCCAAAAGAATTTGCAAAGATGGTAAAAGATGCCGGAATGCATTGGCGTTCTGCACATGTTGGCGGCGCACCATTTACCATGGCGCAGATCATGAAAATGGCGAAAAATGCTGAAGACTCTGCAAGGATAAAAAAGTACATGGAAAAAATGAAAGATGCCGTAAAACCGTTGAACTTAACAGATAATTATCAGCAACTTGCCGATGATGCAGCAGAAGGTGGATTAAGTTACCTCGTGTGTTCAAGCATTCCTGTGAGTACATTGGATGAAATAAAAACTGCAGTAGAAGTTTTTACCAAAAGTGGCGAAGCGTGCAAGAAAAATGGCGTTCAGTTTGCCTATCACAATCACGTTACCGAATTTGATGAAGTGGAAGGGCATCGCCCGTTTGATTATATCCTGAATCATACGGATAAAGACCTTGTAAAAATGGAACTTGATCTTGGATGGGCCACCAAAGCCAAACAGGATCCAGTTGAATTATTCAAATTGCATCCCGGACGTTTTCCATTATGGCATGTAAAAGACCTTGATAAAACAACGATGGAACCAACGGAAGTAGGTTCTGGTTTTATTGATTTCAAAAGAATTTTTGACAATGCAAAAGAGTCCGGAATGAAATACTTTTTTGTAGAGCAGGACGGAGCGCCGAAGCCATTTGAGGACGTTACGAAGAGTTATAATGATTTAAAAAAGATGTTGGCTTAACGGCTTTGTGTGGTATGATTCAACGGATAATATGGAACTCCGGGATAGATACTTTTTTCGGCGCTGATACTGCCGGAGATGAAAAAGGTCTTTGCATCATTCATATACATTAATCCCAAAGAAGCCGCCGGATATAATCCCAAACTATTCTGATTAAAAGGGCTATTGTTGAAACTTTTATTTAATACACTTAGATAAGAAGGATTGATGTTGATATAAGACGGAACCACAGTTACGTTGGCAAAAGCATACAAGTTATTATTGATCCTCCTGCTCAGTTGCAATCCCATTGGAACAGAAAATACAGTTGCATTGCCGCCTCTAAAAAACGAAACACTCGTGGACAACCCACGGTAACTGCTGAAAAACCATTTTGGTGAAGAAGTGCTATCGTGAGAAAGGTTGTTATTAAAATGAATCTCATTTTGCTGCGCCATTCTCAACGGAGATAAAATGGTTTGTGATTTTACTGAAATACCAAAGAAAAGAGTGATTATTAAAAAGAATAAGCGCATCGGCAATAATTTGATATAAAAGTAATGATTAATTGTCACTCATTTTTTTACCGGCTCATAGTAAAGCGCAATTGAACCAGAACTAATAAACGTCTTTGTTTTTATCACCTTAAGATTAATTCGATCACTGATGTTTTTAAACAATGATAAACCCTTTCCTGCTATGGTCGGCTGAACACAAAGCTGCAATTCATCCACTAAATTAAGATTCAGTGATGCTACAATTAAACCGGGGCTGCCCACTAAAATGTCTTTACCGAAACCGTTGCCGCATTCTTTCAGTTCCAAAACTTCTTGTTCAAGACTGCGTGTTGCGACTTTCGCATTTTTCCATTCTACATTTGTCAGTGTATGAGAAAAAACGATTTTGGAAATGTTGTCTATTAAAACGGCAAATTCATCAATTGGTTTATTGCCGGTAGGATTTTTTACAACAGTTGGCCAATAGCTTTCCATAAGCTGGTAAGTTACCCTTCCGTATAATAATGTATCAGCGTTGCTTAATAACTCATTGTAGTGCTCATGTATTTCATCATCTGCAATCATTGTGGTGTGGTCACAAAATCCGTCAAGCGTCATATTCATCGCTGCAATTAATTTTCTCATTTTGGTTGTTTGAATGAAAAGATTTTTTTTAGAGACGTTGATGAAAGGTAAATATAAAATCGTAATATTTGTTGGTTTACTAAATTTGGAATTGAGCAATTTATATTTTTGAATAAATAAACACAATAATGAAAAAGAAAAATATTTTATTCAGTTTAAAAACGATTTTGTTTGCCAAAAAATTGGAACCTTTACTTTTTCTAACCTTCGGTGTCATGTCTTTTACTATTTCACCCGCTCAGATTATTATTCCTTTGTATAAAGAAGTGCCAAACAGTAAGCCTGATTTGAATTACAAAGAAAAAGCAGATACAGGAAACGATGGAGTGATCAGGATCAGCAAAGTATCCGTTCCTGAAATTCAGATTTTTAAAGCTGCTGATTCCAACAAGAAAAATACTGCAGTAATTATTTGTCCCGGCGGTGGTTATAGTATTCTTGCTTACAACCTGGAAGGAACCGATGTGGCTAAAATTTTAAACTCGTGGGGCGTTGCGGCTGTTGTTTTGAAATACCGTTTGCCGGACGATGCCATCATGAAAGATAAATCAATTGGCCCTTTGCAGGATGCGCAACGCGCGATTCAATATGTAAGAGAACATGCCGATGAATTAAATATAGATCCGCAAAAAGTAGGAATCATGGGCTTTTCAGCCGGTGGACATTTGGCTTCCACTGCATCTACTCATTTTGAAAAGTCATACATTGACAATCCTAAAAACATTTCATTGCGGCCTGATTTTTCCATTCTTGGCTATCCGGTTATCAGTTTCACCGATTCGCTCGCCCACATGGGCAGCCGCGAAAATTTGATTGGCAAAAATCCGTCAAAGCAAGTGATTCAAGATTTCTCCAATGAATTGCAGGTAACCAAAAATACTCCTAAAACTTTTTTGGTACTGGCCGCTGACGATAATGTTGTCAAGCCCGAAAATAGTATTCATTATTATGAAGCTTTAATCAAAGATCATATTCCTGCAGAAATGCACATATTTCAAAATGGAGGGCATGGATTTGGAACGCATTTACTGGAAGGGAAAGACAACTGGATGAATCTTTTAAAAATATGGATGGAGCATAATGGGTTGTTGTGAATGAAAACAAACATTGGGTGTTTTGTGTTTTATCGAAATTTTTACTCGTCAATTAAAAATAAAGAGTATGGCTAAAGTGCAGGTTCGCTACATCGTCAACAATGTTGATGAAGCGATTCAATTTTATACACAACATTTAGGATTTAAATTAGAGATGCATCCGGCGCCGGCTTTTGCAATGTTATCGCGCCACGATTTGCGGTTGGTTTTGAGTGCACCAAATCCTTCAGCAGGCGGAGGACAAGCAATGCCAGATGGGACTCAACAAACACCCGGAGGATGGAACAGGTTTGCAATTGAAGTAATCGATCTTTCAACTGTTGTAGAAACCCTTCAAAAAGCCGGAGTTCATTTTCGCAACAACATCGTAACAGGCGTTGGCGGCAAACAAATCATTGTAGATGATCCTTCCGGAAACCCTGTTGAGCTTTTCGAACCGCTTTTGCCCGAAGCGAGGATGTAAAAACTGCTGAAGTGATCAGTTACAGGAAATTGAAAACGATTGGGTGAAAAAAGAAGTTGTATTTGAACCGAAAATGACACGTACTAAATGCTTCCGAGTTTCCTATACTTGGAAATCAAATTTACATTGCTTACGACTTTTCGAGCTTGATAACCGTTTTATATTATCAATTAAGACACATGAATTCGCCTCAAGATTAAAAACTTCCTTTATAGTGCCTTTGATATCATATCCCGCATTTTTTGGAATTGTAGACCAGTAAAGAAGTTTACCGTTTTTTATTCTTGTGCAATCATTGATTAAACTCCATGAAATGCGTTGATCTCAAATATCAGCGCTTCAATCTTTTTTATTGTTATAAGAGACTTTATTTTGTCATAGAAAATAAAAAGAATAATTACAGCTACTTTAATAATTTATGTTGGAGGAGATTAATAATTAAACATCGTTTTTCCGGCCGGAGATATTTTTTGGAAGAAATTTTTTCAAACTATAGTACCTTACATCCTCATCCAAATCGCAACTCACATTCCATGAAACAATTAAGTTCTACAAAACAATTTCATTTTATTCTCTTTGCTCTCGTATCATTTCTTTCTTCTCAAACCTTTGCCCAGCCTGGAAAAACAGAGATCACGAAATGGCAGGATGGAAAGAAAACCGCCGTGTCCATTACTTATGATGATGGATCAAGAAATCAGTTCAAAGTGGCTTTGCCCATTATGGAACAACTGAAATTGCCTGCAACATTTTTTGTCATCACCGGGGCCATTAAAGGTTCCATTCATCCGCCAAAATTTGTGGGACGGCCGGTTAATCAAATCATTGCTGAAACTGCAACCGTTCCTACCAATGCGGATAATTTTTTTGAACGCGCTTCGGCTTGTTTGTATCTTGGCTATGCCGGCACGTTGCCTTATTATAACAAGGCCGATGCACTTTATGAAAGAGGAAAACCGGAAGCCGCATGGAAAGTGATTGACACCCTTTATGTGAAAGCGCGCAACAAAGAACTGCCAGCCGGAAAAGATACCAGCATGGAAATGGCGCAGGAAGAGGGTTTGACGTGGACAGACTTAAAAAATTATGCAGCAAAAGGTTATGAGCCTGCGAGCCACACCGTAACTCATGCGCACCTGGCAATTTTGGACAGCGCCAACATGAGTTATGAACTCAGAAAAAGTAAAGATGATATTTTAAAACATCTTGGCCCGAAATATACTTTCTCTGCTGAAGTGCCTTTTGGTATTGAAGATAAACGTGTGATGAAATTTGGTTTCCCGATTTACGATGCGCTCAGAAATTCAATGCCCGAGCGGTGGATGGAAGAGATTAACCGCGGTTATAAAGAGCAGCCGGGAAAATCAACCAAAGAATATGTGCAATGGCAAAGAGGACCATTATCTAAAACGCCGATGGCCTTAATGAAATCGTGGATTGATACTTCACTGGCGCATGATAACATTTGGCTGGTATTGGTTTTCCACGGAATTGATGATATAGGCTGGGAGCCAACACCGCATGAAAAACTGCAACAATATTTTGAATACATCAAATCAAATGAGAACAACATTTGGGTCGCTCCTTTTGGCGAAGTGGCGCGATATGTAAGAGAAAGAATGGATGCGAAAGTGAAAACGAATGAGGAAAAAAATGAGATTACTGTCGATCTTACTCATTCTCTCGATCATCAAACGTATGATCTGCCTTTGACTTTGAAAACCTATGTTTCTCCGGATTGGAAAAATGTGTTGGTGAAACAAGATGGGAAGGAACAAAAGGTGGTTCCTAAAAAAGATGCAGATGGAAGTTATGTTTTGTACCAGGCGGTTCCAAATGCAGGAATGGTTAGCATTTCGGGAAAATAAAATTCCCTTTATTCCTTGCTTTACTGTCAGCATAATTTTTGATACAACAAAAAAGGATTTTTATTTCTACATTTATACGAAATAAGTAAACCTGATTAAGAAATTCATTCAATCAAAAACCAATCATTTTCATGCGAAAATTTTCCAACAAACTTTTCATTAGTTTATTGATTATGGTGCCATCCATTTCCTTTTCACAAACCGCTTCCTGGAAGGTCAGCAACCAGGAGCTTCGCGATCACTGGCAAATCCAATCTTCAGATAAAGTGAAAGCAAATGACGCAGAAATTGCTACTTTAAAATTTCAACCGAAAGATTGGTATGCCGCAAAAGTTCCCAACAGCACTCTGGGTTCTTTGGTTGATGCGGGTGTTTTTAAAAATGTGTTTTACAACAGAAATCTTGAAAAAATTCCCGACAGTTTGTTTAAAGCGCCGTGGTGGTATCGTCGCACTTTTAATGTTGAAAAAATAAACCCCGGACAGGTATATCGCCTGCGTTTCAATGGCATAAGTTATTACGCCGACATTTGGCTGAACGGAAAAAAAGTAGCTTCCGGCGACACAGTAAAAGGAAGTTTTCGACAATTTGTTTTTGATGTAACGCCATTTATCAAAAGAGGCGAAAACGTGCTGGCAGTGAAGATCACACAAGGTAAGCCCGCTGATCTGAACATTGGTTTTGTGGACTGGAATCCGGAGCCTGCTGATAATCACATGGGCATCTGGCGTGACGTTCATTTTATAGAAAGCGGCCCTGTTGCAATTGAAAATCCTTTCGTAATTACGGATGTTGATACAGCTACACTCAGCTATGCAAATATTAAAGTAAGAGTTGATCTGCAGAATTTTTCTGATAAAAAAGTAACCGGTGTTTTAAAAACAACCATCGGAAAAGATATTCATCTTTCCACAAATGTTTCTCTTGAGCCACATGAAATCAAAGAAGTAATTCTTTCTCCCGAACAATATCATCAGCTTACGATGATGCATCCGAAACTGTGGTGGACACATGATTTGGGCGAACCATACCTCTACACTTTGCAAATGAATTTTGACATCAAGAATCAACTTTCTGACAGCAAAAAAATAAAGTTTGGCGTGCGCTCTGTTTCAGGTTATATGACTGACAGAGGTTTTCGCGCGTATCGTTTGAATGGGAAAAAGATTTTGATAAAAGGTGGTGGCTGGACCGACCCGATGTTGCTGAACGCAACACCCGAATATGAACGTGCCGGAATTGATTACGCCGTTCATATGAATCTGAATGCAATAAGAATGGAAGGCTTCTGGGGCGAAGATCAGCATCTGTATAATCTTTGTGATGAAAAAGGAATTCTAATAATGGTTGGTTTCAGTTGTCAATGGGAATGGAAAGGTATTTTTGGAGGAACTTATGAAGACAAGTATGGTTGCATTGTTACTCCCGAACAAATTGATATCGCTGCCAAATCATGGAATGATCAGATCGTTTGGTTGAGAAATCATCCGAGCATTTTTCTCTGGCTTTATGGAAGCGATAAATGGCCGCGTCCGGAACTGGAAACAAGATATTTGGCGGTTTTAAAAGATCAGGATCCGACACGTCCTTATGCGCAATCAGCGAAAGAATGGAAAAGCGAGATCACCGGCCCTACAGGAATGAAAATGCGTGGCCCTTATGATTATGTTCCGCCTGCCTATTGGTACATCGACACATCTTATGGAGGCGCTTTTGGTTTCAACACTGAAACCGGCCCTGGTCCGCAGGTTCCTGTTTTGGAAAGTTTGGAAAAAATGATTCCAAAAGATTCTTTGTGGCCAATCGGAAGTTCATGGTTGTATCATGCTGCAAGAGGAAAATTCCATAATCTTGATGCCTACAATAATGCCATGAATGAAAGGCTCGGCCAGCCAAATGATTTGACCGATTATTTACGCAAAGCACAGTACATGAACTATGAGGGAATGCGCGCTATGTTTGAAGCTTTTGAAGCCAACAGACCTGAAGCCACCGGCATCATTCAATGGATGTACAACGCTTCGTGGCCAAAGCTTTGGTGGCAGTTTTACGATTATTACTTAATGCCAACAGGCGCTTTGTACGGAGCAAGAGTGGCAAATGAACCGCTGCATATTTTTTATAATTACGGCCAGGATGCAGTTGCAGTGATGAATAACACAGCAAAGAAATCAGGCGATCTTACAGCAGACATCAATGTGCTTGATGCAAGTTCTAAATCGGTTCTCAAAAAGTCATTGCCAGTTTCTGATATTGGTTCCCTGGAAACAAAACAAATATTTTCTCTTCCGGATAATTTGAATGTGAGCAAAACTTACTTTTTAGATCTAAGGCTATTTGATAAACAACATCAATTGGTGA
>Ga0157371_10002536_pt1 | contig 17353 bp, 41 predicted proteins | sample C45metaG_FD_113462 | JGI IMG/M metagenome (GOLD analysis project Ga0157371, IMG submission 113462) | Corn rhizosphere microbial communities from Kellogg Biological Station, Michigan, USA - C4-5 metaG | ecosystem: Host-associated > Plants > Roots > Rhizosphere > Soil | place: USA: Michigan...
CCACTTCAAAACCCGCAACCGCTTCAAGGCTGGCATCCTGCCCGCCGACACCCACGCTCGTCACAAGTGGGTCTACGCCGAGCGCGACGGCTTCTACTGCTCGCACAAGGCCGGATGCACCGCAGAGCAGCCGAGCTACCACGAGGTCAAGGCCCGCCGAGTCCTGGTGGCCGCATGACCCTCGGATGGCAGGGGCTCCGCGTCGAGTGGCTCAGCTTCATGTGCTTCCTCGGTCTCCACGACCCCAGCACCGCGAACGGCAACGCTTGCAGCCGCAGGCACCTCGTCAACTTGCACTGAGTGTGCAAGCCTGACATGATCGTCACAGATGCACGTTTCCCCCCGAGAGAGAGGACCAAGAACATGACTGACACCTTCACCCCCACGACCGAGGCCGAGATCGCCGTCTGGACGACAGGGCTCCGCTCCAAGAAGTACGAGCAGGGCATGGGCAGGCTGCGACGGATCGAGCAGATCGGACTCGCCACCAAGGTCGGCTACTGCTGCCTCGGAGCCAAGTGCGTGATCGAGGGCTTCGACCTCGACACCGCGATCCCCGGCACCGCTGGCCTCTTCTGGGCCGACAGTGGTGGCCTCAGCTCGCTGCCGAGCGACATTCCCGCCCCGATCCAGGGCCTGTCCGCCACCACCCGCTCGACGCTGGCCGAGCTCAACGACGGCCAGAGCTACGACTTCGAGGCCATCGCGGACGTGCTCGATGAGCACAGCGCCCACCTCGCTGCCGGTGGCTCGATCCAGTTCGACTACGCCAGCGAGACCGTGGTCGCGCTGCCCATCCCCAAGCCCCTCGCGGCCTGACCTACCCCCACGACAGAGAGGACCACAGACCCATGAGCAACATCTTCCACGCCGAGGACCGCGACGGCGACACCGCCTACATCGAGGAGCACAAGACGCGCCCCGAGTCCGAGCTGTTCGTCTCCACGAGCACCCGAGGTTCGTACCTCGACGCCAAGCAGGCCATCGAGCTCCGCGACGCCCTGACCATCTGGCTGCAGAACAACGAGCACGAGGACGTGCCCGAGGTCGAGCCCGTGAGGACGGAGCTCAAGATCGTCAAGGAAGCCACGACAGCCGCCGCCCCGAAGCCGGGAGGCAAGGCGTGACCTGCGGCGACCGCAACTGCTACCTGTGCCCCCCGGCACTCAAGCCACAGGCATCGCGGATCGAACCGGCCAAGCCGGTGGTCATCGACTTCCCCACCTACACCCAGGTGCTCGAAGTGACGACGGGCAAGACCGTCACCGTCACGGCGAGAGCCGAGTCGGGGGAGCGGGCCACGGTCACCGGCCTGCTGCACAGCACGGAGTCGGGTCGGCGCGAAGTCGGCCCCTACCTCATCGCCTACATGAAGCCGCGTCGGCGCTTCAGCAGCAGCGACCCGGTGCAGCTCGACCCGTTCGTGCCGGTCGAGATCATCGCGCTGGAGGTCCACGCATGATGGGCGAGCGCAACAGTGACGGCACCCCGGCGAACGGCTCGGACCCTTGGGCCGCTCGCCCGGTGCTCACCGTCGTCATCCCTCGCAAGCGGGAGACCTTCGAGGAGCGCATGGAGGCCGACGCGCTGTCGGTAGCCGCGCAGTACCGCTACGGGGTGGCCGCATGATCCACACCACCAACCGCTTCCAGCAGGCCGTCACGCTCGGCCTGGACGAGGACGGCGAGACCATCGAGACGCCCTACGTCGAGCCCCTCAAGGCCCGACTGGAGACGACGCTGCAGGGCGGCGACGACCTCTACATCAACCGCAAGTTCCTGGCGATCATGGAGCACCCCGACAACGCGGAGATCGTGAGGCAGGTCAACATGATCCTGCCCATGAGCGACCCCGACGACAGTGAGGAGATCGAGCATGACGAGAGCTGCCAGCACGACGACGAGGACGACGAGGTGACCGCGTGAGCGCCGTCATCAAGGAGACGCCCCACGGCGATCTCGGACCCGACCTCCGTGACGACGAGGCCGTGTGCCCCGTCACCCACATGATCTACCTCAAGGCCCTGGGCAAGAGCCCGTGGACCGACGACAACGGAAAGGTGCTCCTGTGATCCCCACGGACCTCGCCACCGGCATCGCCCTGCGCGACGCAGGGATGGCTCGGGCGGGCAGCGCAGTCCCGGCTGCCATCGCCAACGACTGGCGCTCGAAGGCCAAGGTCGCACTGACGGCCCTCGCCAACACCGGCACGGTCTTCAGCGCGGACGACCTCGTGAAGAGGGTCGGGGAGCCCCCCGTGCCCAACATGCTCGGCCCGCTCTTCGCACACCACGCTCGCCTGGACATCATCAGCGCGGTCGGGTTCCGTCAGGCTCAGCGACCGAGCGCCCACGCCCGCATCCAGCGCACCTGGGAGGGCAAGTGAGCCCCGAGAAGGTCGAAGTCACCGGCTACCGCAAGGTCGAGGTCCGGTCGAGCCTGATGTGCGCCAGCCTCGTCATCAACGAGGACGGCGAGCGGATGGAGCTCGCCATGTACCCCGACGAGAGCAAGGCGCTCCGCAAGGCACTGAAGCGTGCAGAGAGGCGCGTCCTGGCCGACCGCTAGACGTGTCAGTTTGACAAGACGTGCAACCCTGACATACGGTCAGAGAAGCACATGAGAGGCCGCAACATTCACCCAGAGAGAGGACTCACCCACATGCTCCACACGACACCCCGCCCGCGTCCGTCGTTCGACCCGTTCTACTTCGGCAGCTACAACTACGTCCAGCCGAAGCGCCCGAGCTACTCCAGCATCCTGGCGATGCAGGACGAGATCAACCGCGTCACCGCCAAGCAGCTCGCGTCCTACTACGCCTTCCCGACCTACACCACCCCGACCTACTTCGGCTCCGCCGAGAAGTCGGCCAACGACGACAAGATCTTCGTCAATGACGCGGCTGGCCTCAGCGCACTGCCGGTCGGCACGAAGCTCCAGGGGCGCAAGCACACGGCCAGCGTCACCCGCCCCGGTCGCGTCAAGTGGAACTCGGGGAGCTACGACCACGAGGCCATCTACGTGACCTTCGACGCGCCCTTCGAGGTCGTCAACCGCGAGATCCTCGCCGCGAAGCCGATCCTCCCCGAGGTGGGCGACTGGGTGTCCGGCCAGGGCATCTCGTCGGGCAAGACCTTCACCGGACGGCTCCTGGCCCTTCACCGCAGCAACACCGGCTGGGGTGTCCCGACCTCGGTCATCAAGGCCGACGACGAGGGCTACTCCCGTGAGAAGGTCGTCCCGACCTCCACTCTGAAGAAGGCCGTCAAGCCCGAGCCCAAGCCGCAGTTCGCCATCGGTGACCGCGTGAGCGGCCTCACCACCGGCTCGGTCAGCGTCGGTCGCAAGATCCGTGGCAAGGTCATCGCGAACACCGGCCTCAAGCTCGCCGCCGAGACCTGCGTCATGGAGGACATCACCGGCAAGACCGGCTACCTCCTGACCACCACGCTCAAGGCCGACCCGATCCTCGACGGCGAGTACGTCAAGGCCATCGGCTCCTCGTCCGGCCAGCTCCTCGAAGGCACCCTGCTGCCCAAGGGACAGGGCGGCGAGTACGGCTCGGAGCGCACCATCAGCATCGCTGGTGCCAGCCGCTACGTCACGGCCAAGACCGTCGAGCGTGCGGCCAAGCCGAAGCCGGTCGTCATCACGGCTGCCTCGATCACGGTTGGCAGCATCAGCGCGGCGAAGATCACGGCTCCGCTGAAGGCGGGCGACCGCGTGGAGATCTCCTCCAAGGCTCCCCGCAAGGCTGGCGAGCTCGGGGTCATCACCTCGGACGAGAGCTTCTACTTCTGGGTCAAGCTCGACAGCGGCTCGGACCTCGACGTGGTGAAGAAGTACGTCGCGGCCACCTCGAAGCCGAAGCCGGTCGTGAAGCCGGTCGTGGGCGACACCGTGTCGTCGGCCAAGCAGCTCGACCTCCTGGGCACCAACGCGATCGTCACTGACACCCACGGCTACGCCTTCCAGAAGCGCGATGGCCTGCTCGGTGGCCCGAAGTGGGTGCGCGTCCGCCTCGTCGGCACGCCCTCCGTCGTGCAGCGCACCTCGACCGAGCTGGTCCAGTACCAGACGGTCACGGTCGTCCAGGCCGTCTGACCTTCCCCCTGTTGCGGTGGCCCTGTGTGCAAGTTTGACACGCAGGGCCACCGCCCCCCGAACGAAAGGACTCTCCCCATGAGCACACGCACGCTCCGCAAGTCCAGCAACACGTCCACCATCGGAGGCTGCATCGGCCTCCTCATCATCCTCGCGCTGAACGTCGCGTGGGTCTCCCTGCTCGTGTGGGCCATCATCTCGCTCGTCAAGTGGGTGCTGACCAAGTGACCACGCTGATGAACAAGTTCTACGTCGAGCTCAGCTTCACCATCGACCCCGAGGGCATCGCCTTCGGCGTGGACCAGGGCGACGAGTCGATCTCGGTCTTCAAGGACGAAGGCGGCGTCGGAGTCGCAGTGCCCGTCGAGACCGGCCAGCTCGGCATCGCCCTCAACATGGCGATCATCAAGGCCCGCAAGCACCTCGGCACGGGCAAGCAGCCGTGGCGCGTCACGCTCCTCGACAGCGAGGGCATGGAGAAGCACTACTCGGTCACCCCCGGCGTGCTTCCGACGCTGGCTCCGCCAGTCCCCGTCGCCGCGTGAAGGTCACCCCGCGTGGACATGAGGTCAAGGCCGTCATCGACATCATGGAGCGGGATCTGACCGCAGACGCGATGGCGAAGGCACTCATCAAAGAGGTGGCCGAGATGCTCGCCATGCGGGACTGGTACGCCCTCACCCACCGCTTCAAGCTCGACAAGGGCAACGGGGTCAACTACGGCCCGTTCGCCTCGGTCATCGAGGCGCAGAAGGCAGCCGAGAAGTGGATCGGTGCCGGTGAGGGCGGCTGGGTGAAGCTCTACAGCCCCGGCCAGCTCGAAGCCCGCGCAGTCGGGAAGAAGTGGATCGGCTACTGCCAGACCTGCACTCACGCGAAGAACCTCCACCTCATGGACGGTTCGCGTCGCGGCAAGTGCGGGCTGAGCAACTGCCGTTGTTCGTCATTCATCGAGATCAAGTGAGAGGAGCGACCGTGAACCTGCCCAAGAGCAAGACAGCCCAGCTCGCTGAGCTGACCGAGACCAACGAGAAGCTCGCACGTCGCGTGGAGTTCCTCGAACACGAGGTCGCACGCCACAAGGGCGTGGACGTGAAGATCGTCCGGCTCGGCCCGACCGTCATGCAGACCACGCCCGAGGAAGTCGCCCGCGCCATGCGTGGCAGCCTCCAGTGGTCCTCCGATCGGCGGGTGGGCTGGTGACCGTCAACCAGCTCGTGGCAGCCATCGACGCACTCGACGGCAACGACCCCGAGCGGGCGCACTCCGAGCTCGACGCGCTGGTGCTGAGCATCGCCCCGGCCCCTGTCCGTGAGGCAGCGAAGCGGCTCGAAGAGCGTGCCCGCTGGTGGGGTGCGGCGTGAGCTTCCTTCCCGCTGCAGCGATCCCGCGCTTCGCCGTCGTGAGCCTGGGCGATCCGCATCAGCAGTTCGAGATCCAGAAGATCGAGAACGGCACCCCGGTCGCCGGACGCATCGTCTGGATCGACAAGAACGGCACTGAGTACAACGTGGCTGGCTCCGAGCCTGTCCGCGTCATCGAACTTCCCTGAGAGAGAGGACCATTCACATGAACTTCACACGCAACAAGGCAGCGGTCATCGTTGCCGCCATCGCCCTCGGCCTCGGAGTCACCGGCTGTAGCAGCGACTCCGACGTGGCCTCCCGCAACCTGTCCAAGGACGCGGAGAACTTCAAGGTCGAGCGCCGGATCGTGTTCTACAACGGCATCACCGACGCCTACATTCTGCAGGTCGAAGGCCTGTGCTCCGTCGAGTGGACCGATGGCCCGCTGGAGGTCACTTGCAAGACTGACCAGGGCTACATCAAGCACTTCCTCGGCAGCTCCGACAACGTGACGTGGTTCGCTGAGCAGCTTCGCGCTGAGGACGTGTCCACCAGCCACTACAAGGTCGTCTTCAAGCCGTCCGTGATTGTGCCCGAGGTGGAGGTCCGATGACCCTCGCCATCGACCCGTTCGCGGTCGCACGCAAGGCCATCGAGCTGGCTGACGCCAACCCCGACTTCATCTACGAGAAGCCGCAGCTCGTCGCTGACGGCGAGGCCATCTTCGAGCTCGCTGACGGCTCGCTCGTGGACGACGAGGGCGACTACGTGGACCCCGACTCGGGCGACTGCCAGTACGTCAGCAAGGGCGCTGCGAGCTGCCTCTTCGGGCAGGCCGCTGTCGGCGCGGGAGTGTCGATCGGTGACCTCGCGAACCACGAGGGCAATGCCATCTCCGCACTGCTCTTCGAGGACGCGGACTCCAACAACGACCGCTGGGACTCGAACACCCTGATGGGCGCGATGGACACGAGCCAGCGTCGCCAGGACGAGCAGCAGCCGTGGGGCATGTCCATCGAGCCGCTCAAGGCCTACTTCGCCAAGCGCGAGCTCGCTGTGGTGGCCGCATGAACACCCAGGACACCATCAAGGCCCTCTGGGTGACCAAGGGCGAGCAGCTCGAAGCCACGACTCCTCACGGCTCCTACCGCTTCAGCGTGGTTGCGGTCGAGGACGACGGTCGAGTGGCGACTCTCCGCCTGGAGGAGATCAAGTGAGCAAGCGACTGATGGCTCACCCTGACGACCTGCTCCTCGTCGGCTACATGTTCGAGCGACAGGCCTACCCCGAGTTCCTCTCGCGGCAGGTCATCACCTCGACGCAGCAGTCAGCGATGCAGGGACGGCGCTTCCGCCGCCTCTACGTCACCGACATGGCGCTGCCGACGATGACCCGCTCGCTCATGGAGGATCTCTACTCCTCGTCCGTCAAGCAGCGCCCCGGCTACGGCGAGATCGTCTCGGCCACGGCGTTCCGTCCCTACGTGCCGCCGACCAAGCTGGAGCTGCTCGCCAAGCGCGTCAAGGGGTGGGTCCTGTGATCGAGTTCAAGCCCGACCTACTCCCGCCTCGCTTCTGGGCCAAGGTCCAGATCGCGATGGTCGGGTGCTGGCTCTGGACTGGGGCCAAGGACCGCAAGGGGTACGGGCGAGTCGGCCTGGGCACCCGCACCGAAGGCACGATCAGCGCCCACGGATGGGTCTGTCGTGTCGCGCACGGAGAGAAGCCGACGCTGGCCCACATGGTCCTGCACTCGTGCGACACCCCGGCCTGCGTCAACCCCGCCCATCTGCGGTGGGGCACGGCTGCTGAGAACTCCACGGACATGATCGAGCGCGGTCGCACCACCCGCAAGGTCCAGTGCATCAACATGCACGCGCTCACCGACGACAACCGATACCCCAGCGGGGGATGCAAGGTCTGCGCCCGAGAGCGCGCAGCCGCGAAGCGAAGGGAGCTGAAAGCCGCATGACGCAGCCGACCCCCGAGCAGCTCGCCAAGCTCCCGAAGTGGGCGCGAGAGCACCTCAGCTACATGGAGATGCGTCTCCGCGAGGCGAAGCTCGCAGCGCACGAGATGTCCGGCTCCGTGCCGAACGCGATGGTCTGGGCCGACAGCTACGGGGAGTTCCCTCGCCCGCTGGAGGTCATGGGTCGGCCCGTGCGCTTCACCACCGAGAAGGACATCTCGGACTGGGACCACTACATCGACGTGACCCTGGAGGCACCGGGCGCGATCCGAGTGCGTGGTGGCCGCAGCCTGACCGTCCACCCCGAGAGCACCAACGGTCTGGTCATCAGGATCAACCGCAACTACTGAGAGGAGGAGCCATGCGCAACAAGGACGTGGCAGTGCTCGGAGCGATCTTCGAGAACGAGATGAAGTTCGCCAGCCCCTTCGAGGTCGAGGGGATCAAGGCCTCGATCAAGGCGATCAAGGGGCACCTCAGCTACACCAACAACGTGCCGCTCGACATGGCTCCTCTCGACGCGGCCCTCATGGTCGTGCCGATGGCCTGGGGCAACCCGTGCTTCATCTGCCAGGAAGAGGACGACCACGGTGGCCTGCCTCACGGCGTCATCACCGGGGACGGCCTCACCCAGGCCAGCGTCAAGGCGCTGTCTGACGAGTCGCACCTGATCCGAGGGCGGGAGTGATGGACGACCTCACCTTCACAGAGGCCGTCGATGAGGCCCTGGCGGACAGCTACGAGACGGGCGAGCGGGTGTCGGTCTTCCGGCACCACGAGCTCGGCTGGACTTGGCAGCGGGTCGCCTGATGCCGTTCATCATGGAACCGGGCGACCGCAAGCCGGACAAGTGGGAGACCGTCATGGCCTGGATCATCGTCCTCTCGGTGGCATCCCTGTGGGTCTGGCTCTGGGCGATGCAGGGGGCGCAGGCATGATCCCGTCACCGATCTACAACGACGAGATCGAGATCCGCGTCATCAAGCAGACGCACAGGTTCGAGCTCGCCAAGCTCGATCACGTTCACAGCCCAGAGGGCCGGTGCTTCAAGCGCCGCGCCGCGATGCTCTGCGAGGACCCGAAGTGAGTGGGGGTAGCTTCAACTACCTCTGCGACGCGGGCAACCTCGAAGAGCTCGCACGCAAGGCCGACGACCTGACGGACATGGGGCGTGCTCTCTTCGAGTACGCGCCGGACCATCCGGCAACGGCCAGGACGGTCGCGCTCGTGAAGCTCATCTCCGAGACTCGCATCGACAACTCCCTGCGCGACGTGTGGGAAGCGATGGAGTGGTGGAAGAGCTGCGACTGGTCGGAGGACGACCTGAAGAACGCGCTGGCCGAGTTCGAGGTGAAGTGATGACCGACGACCAGTGGGTTGCCCTGCACCTCGCCAAGGCTCCACCCATCACCGCGCAAGTGCGAGAGGAGCTCGCTCTCCTCCTGCCTCGCGCCAGACAGGCACGACCCGCTCCTGATCGAGAGTGTTCCCGCGCCGCTTAGCCGGACGGATCAGCACCGCGCTCAGGAACTTCTCCACGATGGCTCGCTGCTGGTCAGTGTCCATCGCCTCCCAGGTCTTGGGAGTGATCCGCCGAATGGCCGGTCCAGTGGTAGCTAGAAGCCACTCGGATCGGCCATTTCGCATGTCCCCGAGCTCCCCTTCGAGAGCCTGCACCCGTGGGAATGCCACGTCCCCCGAGATGGTGCCCGCCAGGAACGCGCCCATGATCGAGTCGATCTGCCCCTGCAGCTCCGCGATCCTCACGTCCCCCTCCCAGACCGAAGAGGTCGAGCCCTTCAGCTCCTCGCCCGCAACGTGCGCGAGTAGAAGCTTGCCCACCAGCGCGTCGGTGCCAATGCCCGAGACAGTGCAGGTGTGCTTCACCCCCACCACCCCGTCGCAGGTGTAGTAGTGCCGACCCTCGGCGTAGCGGTTGCCGTACATCGGTGAGCTGCAGATCCCGCAGCGGATGGTGCCGGTCAGCAGGTAGTGGCGGTCGCCCTTCCGTGGCACCCGCGAGCGGGCCTCGGGGCGGGTCATCAGCAGCGCCAGCCGGTCCCACTGGCCGGTGGTGAGCATCGGCTCCCACAGCCCCTTCACCGGCTTGCCCTGCTCGTCCTTCAGCACCTCGCGCTGGTGGGTCCGCAGCCCGACGAGCCGGGGGTTCTTGAGGTACTGGCGGAGGGTCGCCTGCTTCCAAGGTCCGCCCGCAGTGGTGGTGATCTCCGCGTCGTTCCACTCGCGGACGATGGTGCGCAGCGAGGCACCGGCCAGGATGCGATCGACCGCGCTCTTCACAGCCGCCGCCTCGACCGGGTGCAGCTCGGTCTTGTTCGCCTTCCAGCCGAAGGGACGGAAGCCTCCGACCGGCTTGCCGCTGAGCGCGGTCTCAAGGTGAGCTCGCGCCACTCGACGCCCGGTGTCAGCCGAGCTCTTGTTGGCGAACGCGACCATCACTCGGGCCATAGTCCGGCCATCGGCAGACTGCAGGTTGATGTCGCCCTGGACGGTCGCGAAGACCAGCCCCTTGCGCTCCTCGTAGATGTCGATCGCCCGCTCCAGATCGCGGGGCTGCCGGACGAAGCGGTCGAGGTCGTAGGCCACGATGCCGTCGAGCTTCCCGGCCTGGAGGTCTCGGAGCATCAGCTCGAACGAGGGCCGGACGACGGCACGCTTGTATGCCGACAGGTCGTTGTCGATGTACTCCTCGACTACCGACCACCCGCGCAGGTCGGCTACCTTGAGGGCATCCTCTCGCTGGCGCTGGACGCCAGCTCGCTGGTCCTTCGGGTCCTCGGAGATGCGGGCGTAGATGCCGACGTTGCTCAAGTTGTGCTCCTCAGTTGGTGGTTGCAGCATACTGTTCGACCGCAGTATTGCTCAACCACGAGGTGAAGTACAGCCCCTCGCGCAGGTGTGTCATCCTTGCCGCATCATCCCCGCATGATCGGAGTCTGACCGAATGGCACAGCGCACAATCATCGAACTGGTAGACGATCTCGATGGCAGCAAGGGCGCTGAGACCGTCAAGTTCTCACTGCAATCCACGAGCTACGAGATCGAGCTCACCCCGAGGAATCTGAAGACCCTGACCAAGGCGCTCCAGCCCTACATCGAAGCCGGTCGCAAGGTCCCTCGGACCTACGCCAGGACGGCGAAGAAGGCATAGCAGAAGGCGCGATCTCCCAGACCCCGAGAACGCAGAAAAGGCCCCACCCTCGCGATGAGGATGGGGCCTTTTGCTTGGCTCAGTAGAGGTCGTTAGCGGGGCAGCTTCGACACCGGACGATTCCCCATCCCGTGCCGCTGCGTCCCGTGTAGTGCCAGTCGTGGACGTGACGCTTGGTGCGGCTCTTCCAGTCGAGCTTGGCTGCCTCGATGTCTCGCTGAGCCAGCGCCGCGAGGAGCCGGTGCAGTGCGACGATCATGTCCCAGGCTGCGGTGATGAACTTGCCGATGGCCTCCACGAAGGCGTTCATCCGGTCACCTCCTCTACCGACTGTAGGGTCCAGTCGTGTGACCAGAACTTGCGGAAGTCGTCATACGTTGCGTTGAACATCGCCCGCACCTTCACGGTCACCTCGTCCTTGTCCTTGGCGTCGATTGCTGCGGGCGTCCTGCTCACGACCCTCTGGCCGTAGTGGTCCCACCTCCGCACGGAGATAGCCCATCGGTAGGTGGTCATCGGACGGGGCACGCGCCGTTGGCGCAGTCCTCATCGACACCATCGGCCAGGACCACGGCGAGGCTGTTGCTGTACTGCTCCTCGGTGATGCGGGTGTAGGGAGCCTGCGGGCGTGAGCCGTCGAGCATCATGGTCGTTCCCTTCAGGTAGGGGAGCTGTGCCCGTAGCGCCACGGAGACGGCCTGGACTCGCTCCGGTGAGGGAACGGGCACGGGAGTCCCCGGCACGGCCAGGGCGGGTAGCTGGTGGGCCTCCGCTGGCACGTTGAGGGTGTAGCTCACGGCGTTGTCGGCGTAGTGCGTCTGGTACATCGCCTGGAAGGCGAGCATCTGCTTGACCGTCAGCTCGTCGGCAGACTCCACGAAGGTCGCGGGGTAGCCGAGATCCTCGACCTGCTGCACGAGGACTTCCTTGGTCGGGAAGACCACGACGCTGGTGTTGCCACTCGCGTCGTACTGGTCCACCTCGACCTCGAAGCCCTGCTCCTCGAACTCGCGGACGGCCCGCATCTGGTCGGGGTCGATCATCGAGTAGCGGACGCGGCGCTCGAAGGTCCGAGCGTAGATCGGGTGGATGCCCTCGGCCACGCCGGGGAGCTTCGCGATCGAGCCAGTCGGAGCGACCGTGGTCACCTTCACCGGCTCGGGGATGCGCAGCTCGAAGGCGTACTTGCGAGCCTCGTTGCGGACGGTGTTCTTCAGGATCTTCAGCAGCTCGGCGGAGCCACGGTGCCACGGGACCTGCGAGTACGGCACGCCGCTCTTGGCGAAGTAGCCCTGGACTCCGAAGTGGCCGACTCCGATGCGCCGGTTCAGCGCGAGCTTCTCGGCCTGCTTCGGGTCGTTCACGTCGCCGTAGGTCGCACGGATCAGGAAGCGCGTCATCAACTGGTGCGCCTTCATCAGGCCGTGGACATCGCCCGGTCCACCCTTCACCTTCGGGGCGAAGGCGTCGAGGTTGACGTGGCCCAGGTTGCAGTTCTCCCAGGCCTCCAGCGCGATCTCTCCACAGGGGTTGGTGGCGATGACCTCGTTGACCTCTCCGACGTTCGAGAGCGAGCTGTTCCAGAGACCGGGCTCACCGTTCGTGAGCATCCCCTTGACCACGCGCTCGAAGATCCACCGGGCACGGGTGCCCTTGTCGGTGTTCTTCTCGATGGCGCTGGTGAAGTCGTCGTTGATCTCGACCGAGATGTTCGTGGTCCAGTGGCTCACTCCATCGGCCTTGCACGCGAGGAAGTCCTCGATGAACGGGTCATCCCAGGAGACGATCGCCATGCGAGCCGAGCGACGGGTGCCACCGGAGACGACGCACTCAGCGATGGCGTGGTCAATCTCCATCGCCTCGACGGGCGTGAGGTGGTCGGCCTTCTTCACGATCGTGCGAACGGTGCCGAGACCCCAGCTTCCGATGTCAGTCAGCTCGACGCGGCCAGCGGCGACGTTCATCACGCGGGCGACCTCGGTCATCATTGCGGCGAACGGCACGGGGCCGGACGCGGTGCCACCGAAGGTCTTCAGGCGCGAGCCCTCGGGCCGGACGCGGGACACGTCGTAGACGCGCTTCTCGTGAGCGACCTGCTCGTCCTGCATGAAGGTGTCGATGAGGTCCACGAGCGCAGCGGACCAGCCCTCACGGCTGTCCTCGACCTCGAAGGCACCGTCCCAGTCGGAGTCGTACTCCGAGCTGAGAAGACCGGCCTGCTCGAACTTGGCGTAGTCGGCGTGCTCGGGGTCGCACACGATGTGGACGGCGAGCTCGCGACGGGGCGCACCGAAGGGAGCCAGGAAGCGCGAGCTGTAGTTCGCACCAACACCGCCGCCCTCCATGAGGCGCAGGAAGGTGAAGTCGAAGTGGTCCGACAGGCTCTTGCCCCAGCCAGCGACGTGGCAGTTGAAGAGGTACTGGCGTCCCTTGACGCCCGAGCTCCAGAGGTGGCGACCGGCAGGCAGGATCTTGAAGTCCTCCATGAGCTCGGTGAGCTGACCTGCCTCCTCGATCACGTCGTCAGACCAGAGGCCCCGGTCGGTGCCGTGGACCAGAGCGAGGTTGCCAGAGACAACCCGCTCGACAGTCTCGGGCCAGATCTCGTTGGTGCCGTCTGGCTTCTTGCGCGAGTAGGTCCGCTTGTAGACGGCCTCTCCGGTGGAGCCCCAAGGGATGGTGGTCTCGGGGCTCAGTACGTTGGTGTTCGTCAAGGGGGGCTCCTTTCAGTGTCGTGCGATGTAGGTCACGGCCAGTGCCAGCGACCCGTAGATGACTGCGTTCACGCAGATGGAAGTTCGGTCGCCCTCCAACCGGCTGGCCGCACTCAGGAAGTTGAATGCGAACCAGCCGATCAGCAGGGTCGTGAGGACGTGGGTCATGCCTCGTCGTCCTCGGAGGGGGAGAGCTCTTCGGCCCAGGCCTTGCCACCGTTGAGGTAGAGGCCGAGCTTGACGATGCCCCGAGTGCAGCGGCGATGGACCGTCATCTTGTGGGTCTCCCCGAGGATGCGAGCCGCGCTGTCGTAGTCCTCGTCCATGCCGAAGCGGACGAGCACTGCCTGTCGCTCTTCGAGCTCCAGATCGGCATAGGCCCAGGCCTGCTGCACGTCGCAGATCATGGCGAGCTTGCCGTTGCCGTGACTCGGATCGGACTTGCTCTTGGGCGCACCCTCGGCAGGGCCGAGCGGGTCCTTCGCATCCATCGCGAAGGCCTCGTCCCAGATGGCGGGGATCAGGCTCTCGATCGTGTCGCGCTGGTAGCTCACTCGGTCACGCCGAGCTCTGTCGCGTCGTTCGCGTCGGGGTAGGTCGTGAGGTTGAGCCGCTGCTGCCCGAGGACAGCCTGCGGTCGCAGGGCGTTGGCGTAGATCCGGCTGGAGAGGAGGGCCATCCCGTCCTCGCGGTGCTCGTACTTGCCGACCTCATCGGGCCGGACTGCGAGCCAGAGCAGGGCGTCCTGTTCAGCGTCCGCCATCTCGATCTGGTCGAACTCACGAGCCGCCTTGCGAGCGGCCCCCTTGACGGCGAGCATGACCTCCGAGTTGCTGGTGAAGGACCAGTCTGCTTCCGTAGCCGTCGCCACCTTGCTTTCAATCATCACGATCTCCTCCCTATTCAGTTGTGCCGCAACGCATTTCGCGTTGTCGGGTCTAGCGGATCAGTTCCTTCACAGGAACGTGACCGTCCTTCGTCACGGCGACGAGGCCACCGGGTGCGCCGGTCGTGCCGCGTGCGTGCCTCCACCAAGTGCTCTCGGACTCCATCGCCGGGGGCTGCATGAAGAGCCGGTCCCCGTCGCTGTCCGTGTGCTCGTGGTGCAGGTGACCGGCGAGCATGAGCTTGGCTGCGTGGAACGCGGAGTGGCGGTTGAAGGCCTGCCCCTGCCAATACTCGAAGTGCTTGCCGGGTCGCCACTTGTGGCCGTGTGCGTGGACGGTGGTCGTGCCGGACAGGTCCAGGGCCACGGTCAGCTCGTCCGTCTCGGGGACGTAGAACTCGACGTGATCGAACTTGCTCGTCAGTCTTGCACCATCGTTCACGGCGATCAGCGACTCGGTGTCGTGACTGTCGTCGTAGCGGGTCGTGCCCTTGCCAGCGAAGCGAGCGGTCTCTCCGTGGTTGCCAGGGACCGCAACCAGCGACACCCGCTCCGCGAGGTCCGCGAAGGTGAGCATCGAGTGGAGCATCGTGCGCCGGGTGAGGCGGATCTGGTCGCTCAGCGGCATCGGCGTGCGGAACACGTTGGCCCCACCCTGGGACTCGAAGCCCTCGATGTGGTCGCCGAGCCACGCGATGTGAACGTGACCGATGTCGAATCGCGTTCTGTACCAAGCAAGTTGGTCCGCTGCCTTGTCGATGCACTCGATGGTCCGCTTCAGCGTGCCCTCGACACCATCGCCGTCGATCTTGCCGAACTGCATGTCACCGAGCGCGAGGATGAACGTGTGGTCACCCTGCTCGCGGCGCATCGTGGGCTTGTGGGCCTTGAGCTCAGCCAGCTCGTCGGGCTTCAGCTCGTGCAGAGCCTTGCTCGACAGCACCCGCTTGTAGGTGAAGCGCACGGACTCCATGCCCGCGCCGTACTTGATCTTGCGGAATCCAGTGGACTCCCACTCGCTCGGCGTCAGTCCCTCTTCAGTGAGGTACTTGAGCGCGGTGCCCTCGTTGACCTTGCCGTCCGCGTCACGGATCTCGGCGGTCAGCGTGTTCTTGCCGTCGCCCAGCTCCAGCTTGCGGGTGAAGTCACGGTCGGGGACGAGGAGCGTTGCGGGGACCACGGGGGCCACCGGCTTGCTCAGCAGAGCGTCGAGGAGATCCGACATGCCATCACCTACCTTCCTGTTCTCGTGCTGCCTGCCTGTAGGCCTTCAGCGTGGTTGCGCCGATCGGGTGACCGGCGTTCTTCATCTGGCGTGCCAGCCAGTCGGCTGACGTGCCGCCTTCGAGGTGCGCCAGGAAGGCCGCACGCTCGCGCTTAGAGAGCGCCTGGACTACCTCTGCCAGACGGCCTGTGAGGCCGGGAGCGTTGCGCCCTGCCCCCGTAGCGGGGCTCATGGCTCCATCCCGACGTGGTGCATGGCGCGAGCTCGCATGTCGGGGTGGTATCTGGCCCATCCGGCGCGGATCGTGGCGTCGATCAGGGTCTCTCGGTGCCGACGCCTGCGCTGTCGTAGCCACCTGGGCGGGATCATGCCGTCACCTGCCGGGGGAGCCGGTAGATGCTCAGCGAATCCACCATCAGCGTCAGAGTCACCGAGGTGAGACCGTCGAACGATGACTCCGTGGTGACCTTGCTTTCGAGGGGCATGTGGTACTTCACCCCGTCGATGCGGACCTCGGTCAGGACGTGGCCTACGTCTTCGCCCTCGGCGTCGATGCGCTCGATGAGCTCGACCGTGGCGAACCGTGCCGGGGTCATGCGGCGACCTGCTGGGGGAGTAGTCCCATCAGGGCAGCAGCGCCACCCGACTTGTAGATGTCCGACACGTCTCCGCCACGGATGCTGACCCCTCGGGCCTGACGCATGGAAGCGCAGACCTTGGTGACGAACTCGGCACCGGCATCGTCATCGTCGCCCCACACGTAGATGCGGCTGAAGCCAGCGAGCATCCTGCGGTGGTGTCCCTTCCACGCCTTCGCGCCAGGGATCGCCACAGCGTGCAGTCCGATCTTGCGGAGGATCACGGAGTCGAGCTCACCCTCGGTGATGTGGATCTCGTCGCCCGCCTCGAAGATCGAAGCGATGCCGTAGACCCTGGTCGGGTCGCCCGTGATCGAGTTGTACTTGCCGTGGTAGAAGTCGCGGTGCTCGTGCTCGACCATGCAGCGGAAGCGCACGGTGAGCGGCTTGCCGTCCTTGTCGAGGAACGGGATCGCGAGCATCCCACGGAAGCGGGAGTGACCAGCGAGCGGATTCCCTACTACCCCAAGGCGATTCGCGATGGCGGTGTCACGGTCGATTCCACGAGCCGCCATGTACTGCGCGGCCTGGGGGGTGATCTGCGTCTGGTAGGCGCTGATGGCCTCCTCCAGGGCTTCCATCTGCGACGCCGAGAGCGGCTGCAGGGGTTCCTTCTCTTCACTCACGTCGGGCTCCTCTCTATTCAGTTATCGCCTCCAGCTCGGCTTGTAGCTGTTGCCGGGGGCGTTCTTCGATTTCTTCGTGGCAGCACGGCTTCCGCCATACGCCGAGCCAGTCACGACTTCCTCACCGTCGTCGCTGGCCCCAACGTCGAGCCCTGTCTTCTGGGCGAACTTCACGGCGTCGTAGAACTTGGTCTTGCTGATCCCTTCCTTGAGCATGATGAGCGTCCACGAGTCACCGGCCATGCCACACGAGTGGCAGTTGAAGACGTGGGTGTCGTAGTTGATCGAGCAGCTCGGCGTCAGGTCCACATGCAGGGGGCACGGGACCATCCGCCTGCGCCCTGAGACGCCGTAGTGGTCGAGCACGTCTGCGATGTCGGGACGCCCGGTCTTCACACCAGCTCGTCCCACATCTGCAGGTCGAGCTCGTGCAGCTCGTCAGGACCACCGGCACCCTCGACGTTGTGGATCATCTCGTGCAGCGGCTCACCGAGCTCATCGAACGAGTCGTGGTAGCCAGCCATCCATCCGCGAGTGATGCTCATGCCGCCACTCCGATCTCGATCAGGGGGAGCTCGACCGAGGTCATCGCTTCGAGGCACTTGGCCGCGATGTCCCGCTCGACAAACAGCGGTTCGCCCAGGAGGCGCGACCCCATGCTGGCGAGCAGTAGCG
>Ga0157371_10002537_pt1 | contig 17351 bp, 16 predicted proteins | sample C45metaG_FD_113462 | JGI IMG/M metagenome (GOLD analysis project Ga0157371, IMG submission 113462) | Corn rhizosphere microbial communities from Kellogg Biological Station, Michigan, USA - C4-5 metaG | ecosystem: Host-associated > Plants > Roots > Rhizosphere > Soil | place: USA: Michigan...
CACACAGCACCAGCGCCGTGGCGATGATCGGCCCGGTCACTTCACCCATGGCTTTCTTGGTGGCTTCTACAGGTTCAAGCCCCGACTCGATGTTACGTTCGACGTTCTCCACCACCACGATCGCATCGTCGACCACGATGCCGATGGCAAGCACCAATCCGAACAACGACAGCGCGTTGAGCGAGAACCCGAGTAAGTGCATCACGGCAAAGGTACCGATCAGCGACACCGGTACCGCGACCAGAGGAATGATCGAAGCACGCCAGGTTTGCAGGAACAGAATCACCACCAGCACCACAAGGATCAGTGCTTCCAGCAGTGTGTGCACCACCGCTTCAATCGAGCTGCGAACAAAGACGGTCGGATCGTAGACGATCTCGAAATCCATACCTTCCGGGAAGTTCTTTTTCAGCTCGGCCATCTTCGCCCGGACCTGGTCGGAGATGTCGATTGCGTTGGAACCCGGACGCTGGAAGATCGGCATCGCCACCGCTTCCTGGTTGTTGAGCAAGGCGCGCAAGGCGTATTGGTTGGAGCCGAGTTCGACTCGGGCGATATCCTTCAGACGAGTGATTTCGCCGTTGGCGCCACTACGAATAATGACGTTTTCAAACTCTTCTTCGCTGACCAATCGCCCTTGGGAATTGATCGACATTTGGAAACTGGTGGCATTCGGGGCGGGTGGCGAACCCAATTGGCCAGCAGCCACCTGACGGTTCTGTTCACGCACTGCGTTGACCACATCGGTGGCAGTCAGGTTACGGGAAGAGGTTTTTTCCGGGTCCAGCCAAATGCGCAAAGAGTAGTCGCCCATGCCGAACAACTTCACATCACCAATACCGTTCAGACGAGCCAGCTCATCTTTTACGTTGAGGATCGCGTAGTTCGACAGGTAGAGCATGTCATAGCGTTTGTCCGGCGATACCAAGTGCACCAGCAACGTCAGTTCAGGCGAAGCCTTGTCGACGGTGATACCGATGCGTGTGACTTCTTCCGGCAGCTTCGGCTCAGTGCGGGTCACACGGTTTTGCACCTGGACCTGGGCGTTATCGAGATCGGTGCCGAGCGCGAAAGTCACAGTCAACGTCAGGCGACCATCAGCAGTGGATTGCGAGGACATGTACAGCATGTTCTCGACACCAGTGATGGCCTGCTCCAACGGAGCGGCCACGGTTTCGCCGATGACCTTGGGGTTAGCGCCTGGGTAGTTGGCGTGAACCACGACGGTCGGTGGCACGACTTCCGGGTATTCGCTGATCGGCAGCTGGAACAGCGAGATGGCGCCGGCGATCAGAATCAGCAGCGAGAGCACTGCTGCGAAGATCGGTCGTGTGATAAAGAACTGGGAAAACTTCATGTTCTGGGCCCCTTATCCGCGAGGTGCAGCAGTGGATTCCACTTTCACCAAGGCAGGTGATTTGGCGGACGCGGGAGATTGGATAGACGGCTGGTTGCCTGCTTCGATGGCCTGACGTTGTCGGGTCAATGTGGCGACGGTTTCAGGACTGGCCATCGGAGCATCCTGAGGAGCTACCACGGCGCCTGGACGCACGCGCTGCAAACCATTGATGACGATGCGGTCTTCCTTGTTCAAACCGCTACGAACGATACGCAGGCCTTCGAGTTTCGGCCCAAGGTCGACACTGCGGTAAATGGCTTTGTTGTCCTTGTCGATCACCAGCACGAACTTCTTGCCGAGGTCTGTGCCCACCGCTTCGTCCTTGATCAACAGGCCGGCGTAAGCCGCACTGCCTACCAACTTCAAGCGAGCGTAAAGACCCGGTGTGTATTCGCCCTTGCTGTTATCGAACACCGCTCGGCCACGGATGGTGCCGGTCTTCGGATTGACCTGGTTGTCGACGAAGTTCATCACACCCTGGTGGGTATTGCCTTCCTCGTTGGACAAGCCCATGTACACCGGAGTAGTAGCGCTACGTTGGCCCTGACGGGTGAGCTGACCGTACTTGAGGAACACGCGCTCATCAGCATCGAAGTAGGCATAGATCTTCTCGGTGGAGACCACACTGGTCAGTGCGGTGACGTCAGCGGTCACGATGTTGCCGGCGGTGATTTCCGCGCGGCTGACGCGACCGGTGATTGGCGCAGTGACGCGAGTAAAGCTCAGGTTCAATTTCGCCAGATCAAGCTGTGCCTGGATCGAATCGACCCCGGCTTTTGCTTCTTGGGCGGTGGTGGTTCGGGTATCGGCCAATTCAGCTGAAATCGCGTTACTGCTGAGCAACCGCTGCCCGCGTTGCGCTTCGTTATTGGTGCGCACCAGTGCAGCACGGGCCTGTTGCAGCTGGGCTTCGATGCGATGTACTTCGTGCTCAAAAGGGCGAGGGTCAATCTGGAACAGCAAATCACCCTGCTTCACCAGCGCGCCGTCAGTGAACGCTACGCGATCAATCTGCCCCGTTACCCGTGGGCGGACCTCTACGGTTTCCGGAGCTTCCAACCGAGCGGTGACTTCGTCCCATTCGGTGATGGGCTGCTCGATCACTTGCGCGACAGTCACTGGAGGTGCCCCAGGCGCTTGTGCGGCATCTTGTGCATGACCACAAGCGGTCAACGCCGCGAGAGTCAACGCGGCGAGTGGGAAACGTAAAGCCTTGAGTGACTGTTCCATGGGTAGATATCCGCCAGACGAGTAATGGGTTCCGGATTCTCGACCTCTCGCAGAGGCATCGACGAATACAGGATGAGGGTTGGCCACCACCATTTATGATGACCGTAATATATGAGGTCCGATTGAAACCTCGCGTGCCTGGATCGATGCGTTACAGCTACCAACATCCGATCCATTCAGCCGCTGAGGTTGCGTGCGCCTTATATGACGGCTATCATATATTACGCACATCATATTTTGCAACAGCGAATTTCACTTCACGGAAGCTGATCCACCACCGCCCCACTGGGAGCACGTATTGAAAGTCACCAAGGAACAAACCGCGCAAAACAAGGAGGCGATGGTTACGGCCGCGTCTCGCTCTTACCGTGAAAAAGGGATTGAGGGCATCGGGATCTCCGAGCTGGCTCGGTCCGTAGGGCTGACACATGGAGGCTTTTACGGGCAGTTCCCTGGTGGAAAGGACCAGTTAGCTGCCGAAGCAGTAAGCAAAATATTCGAACTGAACGTGAAGCAATGGCTCACCAAGGAATCTCTGGAAGCCATCGTTCTTGACTACCTGTCCGAACAGAATCTTGATGACTGGGGTACCGGATGCCCTATCCCGGCATTGGGATCTGATATCGCCAGACGCGGCGGTCCCGTTAGCACATCTTTCACTGAAGGTATTAATGGCCAGCTTGATGCCTTAGTGCGTCACATTCACCTAGGCACACCAAGCGAAAAAAAGGACAAAGCGATGCAGGTTCTTACTTCTGTCGCTGGCGCGCTGCTCATCGCCAGAGCCGTTGACGACCAAGCTCTTTCTCATCGTATTTTACAGTCGGTGACTAAATCGCTGATGGCACTCGCAGCACGACCAGAAGACGTAATGCAGAAGGCTTAAGAAAGAGGGAGCAACTTGAATCGTTCAATGCAGAAAAATAGGTAGGGGCTCACAAGGAGCCCCTCTGGATCATCAATCAAGACCCGACATAGCTGGTTTTCACGACTGTGTAGAACTCTTGCGCGTACCGACCTTGCTCTCGGGAACCGTACGACGAACCTTTACGACCACCGAATGGAAAGTGGTGATCCACGCCGGCAGTCGCCAAGTTAACCATCACCATCCCCGCTTGCGAATGGCGCTTGAAGTGGTTGGCATATTTCAACGAGGTCGTTGCGATGCCTGCTGACAGCCCGAACTCAGTGTCATTGGCCATGTACAGCGCTGCTTCATAATCAGCCACACGAACGATGTTGGCTACTGGGCCGAACACCTCCTCCTTACTGATCCTCATATCGGCAGTGCTCTCGGAAAAGAGAGTGGGCGCCAGGAAATATCCTTCGGTGTCGCAGGTCACCAACTCGCCGCCAGTGACAAGACGCGCGCCCTCCTCTTGCGCGATGGCGACATAGCCCATGTCCTGGTCCAACTGCGCTTTCGATACGACGGGACCAATATCAATGCCCGATTGCAAAGCGTGGCCGACTCGAATGGAACGCATACGCTCGGTCATGGCAGCAACATACCGATCGTGAATGCCTGCGGTCACGATAAACCGACTGGACGCCGTACAACGCTGGCCGGTGGAGTAAAAAGCACTCTGAACAGACAGCTCTACCGCTTGTTCGAGGTCCGCATCATCGAGAATGACCTGTGGATTTTTACCACCCATTTCAAGCTGAATTTTCGCCTGTCGTGCCACGCACTCCATTGCGATTTGGCGGCCAACCCCAACTGACCCAGTGAAGCTGATGCCGTCAACCTTGCGGCTTTTTACCAGCACATCTCCAACCACCCGCCCGCTGCCCATCACCAGATTGAAAACGCCGGGTGGAAAGCCAGCTCGCGAAATTATTTCCGCGATCGCCCAGGAGCATCCCGGGACCAACTCGGCAGGCTTGAGAACCACGCAGTTACCGTAAGCGAGTGCCGGAGCAGTTTTCCATGCAGGTATGGCGATCGGAAAATTCCATGGAGTAATGAGACCGACTACGCCTAGCGGCTCACGAGTGACTTCAATGTTGACACCCGGACGCACCGAGGGAACGTAGTCCCCCGTGAGACGCAAACACTCCCCTGCGAAAAACTTAAATATGTTCCCAGCACGGGTGACCTCACCGATAGCATCAGGAAGTGTTTTGCCTTCTTCACGCGCTAGTAAGGTGCCCAGCTCTTCACGGCGAGCGAGAATTTCAGTTCCCACTTTATCCAGAGAATCGCTACGCGCTTGTATTCCAGAGATTGACCAAGCCGGAAACGCAGCTCGCGCAGCGTCGATTGCTGCATTCACCTGAGCTACGTCAGCCTCTGCATAGAGACCAACAACATCAGAAAGATCGGATGGATTCACATTGACAGAGTGGCTAGGCCCATCGACCCACTCACCGCCAATATAGTTCTTGAAATAGTTAGAATCGGACATAAGGTTCTCCAGGAATCATGGAGCCGCCAAATTTTACAGCGGCAATTTTAGGGCGCTGGCTTGGACAGATTGCTAATGCACGTGAAAAGAAGTTCGTAGTTTCCGCAGTTAGAATGCTGTTCACAGCACTCATGCTTCGATTACTACTTGGGGCGTAAATCATGATGTGAAACACGGGCAATCGTGATTCCGAAAGCCCGCAATTTTTACGCAAAAACGTAGAGCGTGACTAAGCCAATCGCTCGTAAACGTCCGCTGTAGTAACCAGTAATTGAGCGGCTAATTCAGGGCCTAGCGCTTTTTCAGTTTCAGCTTGAGCCATCACCCAAGCGCTGTAAGTGGCCTGGTATTTCTCAACGCCTTTTGCAGTCAGTTTAAGACCGAACGATCGCTTGTCGATGATGACCCCCTGGGGCATATCGACCGTTTCAATCCAACCCGCGGCGATCAGGGGTTTCAGCCCCCGACTCAGGGTGCTCCGGTCCATTCCCATCTCGGCTGCAAACTCAAGATTGGCAATCGGACCTAAACGGAACATCCGCTGGAGCATTGAGAACTGTGGGGCCGTCACACCGTGAGGAGCCAAATGCGTTTCGTAAATTGATGTCATACGGCGCGACAATTGCCGGACATTTGTGCAAAGGCAGTTACTGGCCATTACTACTCCAAGTGCATGCGTACCGCGCGTAAGCGCGTAAATTCCAGAATCATTGAGCATTACTCAGCGGCCACAAAAGGTGCTTCTTCCATCTGACCGCTCGATGCCGGAAGGGAACCACCAGTCATCAGTACTCTAGACAACAGCAACGTGACGAGCGCGACGCCTGCCGCGGTCCATGCGGCCCCACCAAATCCAGCCTCAAAAGCAGAGCGAAGCGACGCAGCGATGCCATGCTGCGACTCAATTGGAAGCTTGAATATCAGCATCCCAGCATCGCCAGCCGAAAAGCGCTTGGCAATTTCAATCGCATCATCCATGGACAATCCGTAATCCCTAGCGATAGGGGCCATTTTGTTCAGCATTGTGTTTACGAGGATCGCGCCAAGCGCCGCTACGCCAAAAAGCAATGCTGTGAAGCGGATGGTGGAAGCAATTCCCGACGCCACACCAGAGCGATTTGGAGGGAGCGCACCTTGCATTGCCTTGGCCGTCTCGCCATTCAAAAGCCCTGCGCCGGTGCCGGCAACGATCATTGCTGCTGCGAACTCATAGTATGAAGCGTTTGCACCAGAAAGCAGAGCCATGACTATATTGCCTACAGCAGTAATGCTTAGCCCCAAAGCAATAATGGAGCGAGGCGTCCACGTCAGCTTTGCTCCAAGACGTGGCACCAAAAACATCGGCAGTGCGAAAGGAAGCATCGAGATCCCGGCGATTACTGGAGGGAATCCAAAGGCGTTTTGCAAATAGAGCGGGAGATAAAAAATCATTACCTGAGCACCCGCCGCGTACCCCACCATTGCCATGGCCGTGCCGGCGAAATTCTTCGATCGAAAAATATCGAAATGAACCATTGGATTGGCTTGGCGCTTTTCAACAATGACGAAAAGCAGCAGCAAAATCACTCCGCCCAACAAACGCCAGGTCACCACCGACGATGTCCACCCCAAGGAGTTGCCATCGATCACAGCCCAGGTAAGAAAAAAGAGGCCGCTGCTGAATGTCGCAATACCTAAGTAATCCAGCCCTTTGGCGTCTGGGTCGCGTGATTCAGGTATGAACTTGATGGTGGCGAGAATCAACGCAGTGCAGATTGGAACGTTAATCAAAAACGCCCAGGTCCAGCCGAAGGCACTGGAAATAACTCCGCCGATAATCGGGCCACAGGTAATAGCGACACCCAGACTGGCGCCCCAAAAAGCATATGCTTTAGCCCGCTCCACGCCCTGGAACGTGTGATTGATTACTGCAAGCGAAGCGGTCAGCAGCATGGCTGCTCCAACCCCCTGCACTGCACGCGCAATATTCAACATGAAGGGGGATTCGGCTAAGCCACAAATTAGCGAGGCTAGCCCGAAAATCACCATGCCAATGATCGCCGACAGCCGCCGGCCGACTTTGTCGCCGAATGAGCCAGCGGCGAGCAGCAATGCGGCAAACGGGAGGACATAGGCAGTAATCACCCACTGAACGTCAGCAAAATCTGCATTGAGTGAACTTGCAATGGTCGGTAGCGCCACCGCGACGACATTGGAATCGAGCATCACGAGTGAGGAAACGAGGGCGATGACGACCAAAATCACCCTGTGGTTGTTCTTCGCAGCAGTAGAGTCGTTCACTAACAATGCCCTGCCTATCAGTTGGAGCACAACATTGGTCGTGCAATTTCTATATCAGTGCATATGCATCGATGCGTATGCATTTATAGGCATTTTTGCCTCGCGTGTCTATATCTGATTCAAGTTTTCAATGGGGAAACTGTCGAAAGGCCCTTTGTACATCGTCGCATTACGAGCCTGCGGATGACCCTGAATAAGCAATATCTCCACGGCCACTGCGAAGACACCGGATCGGCAACGCACACGTCCTCCAAGAGGCTTATCCAGTGAAATCCTTGTCACTCGGTCTTGTGACAAAACCGCAAATCCGGGTCATAGTCTGCTTAGGGCTCGGCGTGATTTGGGAGCGGCCTAACGTCTATGGGTTAAAACTGGCGTTGCAAGACGCCCCGATGCCAGCTTCTCCACCTTGTGGCATTTCCAGCTGACTTGAGGCTTGAATACATGACCGCGCAAATTGAACTTTACGGTGCAAATACCGGAAATAGCCTAAGAGCGGCAATTGCGCTTTCAGAAGTCCAAATTCCGTATACCGTCCGAAAACTGGATTTAAGTGCCGCTGAACATCACGATCCTACGTATTTATCCCTCAATCCTGCTGGGAAGGTCCCTACCCTCGTGGATCTCAGTGCTACACCCAAAGTCGTAATCAACCAATCTAATGCCATCATCCAGTACGCAGACGCCCAGGTACCGAACCACCTAGCGCCTCAACAATCCGGACCGGATCGCTATCTGGTTTATGATCGCTACTTCTATTTCGTAACAGATGTCATTGCTAACAGTCACGCAGCCTTCTTTCTAAGAAGAAATGGACTCCACGAAGCAGCCGTGAAAATGGAAGAGCGCGCAATTGAAAATATGATCCGCGGAGAAAGCTTTCTTACCAATGGGTATATGGCAGGAGCATCCTTCTCAATGGCTGATATTGCCGCTTTCACCTGGGCGGTATCGGTTCAAAAACAGCTTCCTTGGGGGGAACTCCCGCAGATGAAAAGATGGTACGAAATGATTGCAAGCCGTCCAGGCATCCAAAAAGGCATGGCATCATTCCAAGAGTAATCCCACCATTTTTTTCTGAACACAAACTGACTGACGCAATCGAAAAACCTTACATCCAGAGCGGGGGTGATAAACCTCTCGACCGGATCGACATCTATAGCCTAGCCTGCCCCCTCCTCCCACTGACGCATTTCAACGCTCGCCTACGTACCCACCATTCAGATGGCAAGCTACGTAGGCGCTTGGTTGACGGTCCGTCGGAGAAATCAATGGACCTAAGGATTGAAGGCCTCGATGTTGCTGCGGACGAATTCGCTCACCGTGATCGGATCCTCACCCGTGAGCTTTTTGAAGTCGGTGGTCATACGGGCATACCGACCGGCGCGGTGCAAATCGGCCATGGTTGATAGGTGATCAAGCACGTGTTTGGACAGTCCCGCCTTGGTCATGTTCTCCCGCCAAGCGGCCACGGTAGTGTCGACGTACTGGATGGGGCGACCTAGTACCTGCGTGAACTCATTAGCGTAGAACGCCATGTCTTTCGACTCGGGACCCGTCAGATGGTAGACCGATCCGATGTGTAAATCCGGGTTCAGTAAAATAGCGCTGACTGCTTTCGCTACATCCTGCGCTGCAATCGGCGAGGTCTCGCCGCTTCCGAAAGGCACTCGAATTTCATTACGAGCCTTGATAGTGCCGGCTGAAAACTGGAGGAAAAAACCATCCATGAAAACCGTAGGTCGGACATGCACCACTGGCAAACCCGACCAATTGAGGGTTTGTTCGGCAAGCCAGTGCATTTTTTGCTGAGGGCTGTCGGTGGTCTCGGTGACGCTCATTTGAGAGACCGTCATTTGGGACATATTGATGAATGCTTCGACACCATGATGTTTCGCGACGGCAGCCACGTTAACCGTAGCCTCCAGGTAGGCGTCAGACACCGACATACCGAAGTAAATAGAACCACACCCTTCAATGATTCGATTCATGTCCTCCAGGCTCAACAGATCACCAATCACTACTTCCGCGCCCATTTTGCGCAGGGCATCTGCACGAGCGTCATCGCGGTGAACCATCGCACGTACGGTCTTGCCTTTAGCAAGCAAAAGCTCAGTTAGCGTTCTGCCGACGGCACCAATGTTGCCCGCAGCACCCGTGACTAGTATTGGTTTTTGAACTGGCATGATATGCACCTTCATCAATTTTCAATAAGTCGCTTAAGCTTTGCGACTCAACGGATAGTTGGCTAGAAAGACGCGTCACTCTTCAATCATCTATAACGCATCGCATTATCTTTAACTCCATTACAAACACAAAGCGATGCATTTGGGAGCATCAAACAAATGAATTAAAAACATTACAAAGCAAACTTAAACTTCAATCACCAGCCAACATCAACCGCGATCAGCAAACACGCCCAGGTAATCCATCTTACCCAGAGGCACCCCATTGTGACGCATGATGTTATAGGCTGTGGTGATATGAAAGAAGAAGTTAGGCAGTGAAAACTGCAACAAATAATCGCGAGATGAAAAATCTAGAGCGCCATACATCGTCTTGATATTTACTTCAGTAGTCGCAGTATCGATAAATTTCTGTGGCAGAAGGTCCTCAAGAAAGATGATCGTTTTAGCAATGCGAATTCGAAGGTCGGTGAGATTTTGCTCGCTGTCATCGAAGCGAGGCGCCTCGATCCCGCCCAATCGAGCCCCACAGCCTTTGGCCATATCACTGGCAATTTGAATCTGACCTTTAAGCGAAAACATATCAGGAGCCAAACCCGAAGCCAACATAACATTCATAGCTTCGTCGGAGCCTGCGAACGCCTCTGCCTTGGCAAGCCACTTCAACAAATTATTGAAACCTTTGATGAAAACCGGAACAGAGATGTCGTAATTATTCATGGAAAAATTATTCCTAAAATTAGATTCAACCAATCGGGGCGGAGCAGCTTCTTATATATATTGAGACACGTATAACAATGAATGAAAGTGTTTGAGCCAAGAGGCGTGCTACAAACCTGTTTGACTCAAGCACTTTCGTCATTTTGCAAAATTGCTTACATCTTCACCGGAGGAAAATCCAGGGTAGTTTTCGCAACATTGTTCAACAAGTTAGAAAAGGTAATGAGCGAAATCTGAGTGATAATTTCAACAACAACTGCGTCTGTAAGGCCTGCTGCACGGGCTGTTGCCAGAACCTCGTCGCTAATCTGACCACGACTCAAAGTCACTTCGCGAGCAAAGCTGGAGTAGGCATCCAAATCACCGGCACGAGCGCTGCTAACTTCCTCAGCAGTCAGCCCTACTTTGCCACCAATCACAGTGTGAACAGACGTGCAATATTCGCAGCCATTGATCTGGGATACCGTGAGCGAAACAATTTCTCGTTGTTTGGCCGTCATAGAGCTGGTTTCGTTAGCTTGGTAGAGTTGTAGATAGCTGCCAAGAGCTGCTGGCGAATGAGCCAAAACCTTGAACACGTTAAATACCACGCCGTATGCGCTTTTCACGCTATCGAGCAATGGACGCGAGCCTTCTGGGGTTTTATCAGCACTGAGAACTTCGATACGGGACATAAGATTTTCCTTCAGTTAATAAATTAATTAGGCAACACAACGTCATCTGCTGATAATTCAGCAAACCTGAAACTAGGAATGAACTAGAGTATCGGGAGAGGCTTTTCCGTCAGCTTATTGGCTGACTTCAGCCGGCTTCTCTGCTTCGACAACTTTCTTAGTTGCATCGCGCTCATGGACATGGCGATGAGCGGTACGATCGATGTTCAGGCTCAGCAGTTCTGGACGGCTGTAGTGGCCGCGAGAATCCATCTGGCGCTTGCGGATCTCGATATGGAACAAGTCGATATCAACGATCACATCGCCTTCGCCTTCGGTCAGCACACCCAGTACTTCACCCTGTGGGTCGATGATCGCAGTGTAGCAACCGCCAGAGATCGGGCCGATGTCACAGCCAGTGTCAGCAATGATTTGCGCCTGCTGTTCCGGGTGCAGCCAAGCACAGGAGTTGACCACGAAGCAGGCCGATTCCAGGGCGTGCATACGGATGCTCACTTCCATTTGGCGCGTGAACAACTCGCCGGCAAATGAACCTGGATACATCGAAGCGTGAATCTGCTCACCGTCTTCGATCAGTGCGTAGCGGATCAGCGGATTGTAGTGCTCCCAGCAGGCCAGTTGGCCAATGCGACCTATCTTGCTGTCTACCGCTCTCAGCCCGGAAGCATCCCCCATGCCCCAGATCATGCGTTCGTGATAGGTAGGGTTGAGCTTGCGGCGAGCCTGGATCAGTGTCCCGTCGGCATCAAACAGCAGCTGGGTGTTATAAATGGTGCTGCCATCGCGCTCATTGACGCCGATGGAGACCACCATGTTCGCAGCCTTTGCAGCCTTGCCGAGTTCATCGGTGGTAGCGGAAGGTACTACAACCGCATTTTCCAGCAGCTTGTAGTGCTCGCTGCCCATCGCAAATGGAGTCTGAACGAACGAGAAGTAGGGGTAGTACGGAACGATGGTTTCAGGGAAGACAGCGAACTGTACGCCCTTCTCGCCGAGTTCTTTGATCTTGTCGACGATCTTGGCGACAGTGCCTTCTCGGCTGTAAAGGACTGGAGCAATTTGTACGGCGGCAGCTCTGACGATTGCCATGGTGGTATTCCTCACTGGGTGGATTGATGTTCAGTGAGGTAAAGATTACAGACGAAATTTGATGTCTGTAGGACGCAGTTACCACCTTTTCGGTCATTGAGTAGCCACTCCGTCGCCATCGGACTGGAAGGTTGAAGCTAACGACAAAGCCCGAATTTCGATACTGCTACAGAGGTGCAGATCAAGCACGATTGGCTCGTTGAAAAACTTGAGGAGGTTGACCGTAGGCCCTGATAAACGCCCGGCGCATGCGCTCACGGTCTCCAAAACCTATCTCTGTTGCGATCACATCAATGGAATGAATACCGGTTTCCATCATGATTCTTGCAGACTCGACCCGGAGATTTTCAATAGCTTTGGCTGGTGATTTCCCAGTCTCATTATGAAAAACTCGGCTGAACTGTCGGGGGCTCATATTGACCACGTAGGCCAGCTTTTCAACGGACAGATCCGCCTTTAGGTGCTGCCTTGCGAACGTCAAAGCAGCCTGCACCCGGTCAGATTTTGGATCGAGTTCTTGCATGACGGAGAACTGTGATTGTCCCCCCGCGCGCCGGTGGTAGACGACTAGCATCTTAGACACCAAGCGCGTCACTTCCGAGCCAAGATCGTTTTCAACCAACGCTAGGGCAAGATCAAGGCAGGCGCTCATTCCAGCCGCAGTCCAGATTGGGCCATCGTTGATAAAGATACGGTCTTCATCAACCTTGATGTTCGGATAGTCCTTCTGTAGATCCTTCGCATGCGCCCAGTGGGTGGTCGCACGACGTCCATCCAGCAAGCCCGCTTCAGCTAACGCTGCCGAACCAGTACAAATGGAGCAAAGACGTCTAGTAAACGGACTGGATCGCTGTAGAAACTCGACCAAGCCTTTCGATGGGAGTCTTATTACGTTGTCGCCTAGAACGAGAAGCGTGTCGAACATGCGTTGATCGAAGGGCTCCGTACTGACACTGAAGCCAGCAGATGTCTGGATCAAACCTCCCTGCTCCGACAGCAGAGTGATGGCATACACCTCTTCTTTGGCAATCATGTTCGCGATTTCAAAGATTGCAGACATTGAAAGGCCCAGCACCTGACAACCTGGGTAGAGAATCAAACCTACATTTTGCATGGCAACAACTCCCCTTCCCCCCAAAGCGGCCTTTTGTGGAACATCGGCCTTTATATTGCGGTTGTACTCTACTCTTAACGAAACGCCAATCACTAGTGTGAGAAAAGAGGTTAGGCGATACAGCCCGACTCGCAACGCAACGAAGGCACCGTTTTTGATCGCAAAACGCACCAAAAAAGAGCCACCGTCTGTAGCACCATCCAAGCACTTAAAATCCGGATGGACGTATTGGTAGATAATGGTGAATTACCGACGTGTTCACAATTCAATGCATTGGCGGCTTATGGAAAACAACGACTATCGTTTGTGACGGGACACCATAGTAGCGTGCATCGCGGCCAAATAGAATTCAACCTTGGATTTCTATTCACTAACTATGGCGTCAACCAAATATAAAGCAACGCATATTTTACAAAGATCAGGGCATTGCGCCCTTTCCTATTATCAGACTCGATAAGCCCGCTGTATCATCTGAGGAGGCTGTCCAAAAGCTCTGAGAAAAGCCCTTCGCATCCGCTCACGATCTCCGAATCCTGTATCTGAAGCAATTCGATCTATTGAGTAACGCCCATTCTCGATCATATTTCTTGCGCATTCCACGCGCAGATTCTCAATCGCTTTTGCTGGGGATGTCCCCGTTTCCGCATGGAATATTCGGCTAAATTGCCGTGGACTAAGGCTAACCACAGCGGCCAGTTCGTTCACCGACAAATCTGACTTGAGGTTTTCTTTTGCATAATTCAGCGCGGAACTGATGCGATTCGTTTCCGGTTGCAACTCCAGAGCTACGGAGAACTGCGATTGCCCCCCAGAACGTCGGTGATATACGACCAACTGTTTAGCTACCAAACGCGCAGCATCAGCACCCAAGTCCTCCTCAACCATCGCCAGTGCCAGATCAACACTTGCACTCATACCCGCAGACGTCCAGATCTTGCCATCAGTGATAAAAATGCGATCTTCTTCAACTGTTATCCTTGGGTAAGCACGTTTGAATTCCAATGCACGAAACCAATGAGTTGTCGCTCTTAGGCCATCAAGTAGGCCCGCTTCAGCAAGCACATAAGCACCGGTGCAAACCGCGCCAATGCGTCGGGTATTGGGAGCTGACTTTCGTAGAAAATCGACCAATACTGGCGATATCGCTGTTGTGCTGGTGTCACCCATGACTATAAGCGTGTCGAACTCACGCAAGGGTAAAGCACTGGAGTTGACACCGAATCCGGCCGATGTTTGTACGAGCCCGCCTTTTTCGGACAGCAAGCTAATTTTATAAATCTCTCGATTTTCTGATATGTTTGCAAGCTCGAACGCCGAACATATAGCGAGCCCCAACACTTGAAACTCAGGGTAAATAATAAGTCCTATTTCTTGCATGATGGTTTCACCGCAGTCAAATACAGAAATCTCAGAATTGAGATACCGTATATAAACTTGTAAATACTGCTGCCTCAACGAACCTTATTTCAATCCTGCTTTTATAAGCATCTGAATTGTGCTCAAAGCTGGCAGGAGAACCTCAGCTAATTCATTTGCGCGCTGAGTTGGCCGAACGCCTTTCGGCCCTTCACTCAGGAAAAGCGTGTCATTGAACTTCAGACGGAGACGGGACAGTGAGCCGCTGACGGCTGGCTGTCGCACATCCAGGCACCGTGCAGCCCTAGACAAATTCTTTTCTCGATAAATGACCATAAAGACCAACAACAAATTAAGGTCAACACCAGAAAATATGCGTTCGTCTATGATCATAATTCAAAACCGGGTTAGACATTTTAAACCACTCCACAATTAGAGCCTGAAATACATCGTCGTGAGATAAGCAATAACGCCGCCACTGGAAGCCCTATGGCTAAAAGAATATTACACCCAAAATATCAGCACGATCTGTCGCAGTTGCCACTTTTTAGGTCATTCTGCATCGGAGGCAAAGGTGTCAACGGAAACCTGATATTGGACGGGAGGGACTCAGTAATTTTTAGAAATTCCATTTGAAGGGAAACATACAAAAAAATGCCGTGCACCCGAACGAAGAACACGGCACAAACTTAACAATAGAAAATGTCCTTATCCCCTAGCGAGCTGACTGTATAGCTATAAAAATATTCTCCCGCTAACTGACTAAGTTAGTCAGTAGCGGACGTCACAAAACAGCGATTATTTAGCAGTTGGCTTCAACAAAAGTGCCAGCGGAGACAACGGGCCAACCGGGATAAATTCAAAGGTTATCAAACCAGCTTTGTCCAACGGCATTTTTGCAAAAATCGCTCGCGCTTCCTCAACATCGGTCATGTTAAGTACGAACACAACACCAAGTTTGTCATTGCGAACATTCCACTGTTCAAGCTTACCGTCAAGACTGAGCTGCACTGTTTCGCGAACCTCTTGTGGCAAGACCGCACTAATCGCTTCCTGGGTAGCACCAGGTGTCACAGTACCTATCGCAATAATTTTGGTGGTAGGAACTTTCGGCAACGGCTCAGCCATCGCCGAGTTGGACATCGTGACCGCTAAAGCTGCTGTTGCGGCAAGTGCTACTAATTTCGAAGCGCCAAGCGCAAGATTGTTCGTAATAACTTTATTAATGGACATAATATTTCCTCAGATTAAAAAAAATAATAAGCTGCATCAGCGTTGTTTGGAATGTCTCAGCCAACCAAAATCAGCTGACCTAAAAATCTCAAAAATCACAAGGTATGCGCTTTGACTTTACCTACGGGAGAAATCCAAACCAGAAAGTGGTGAGGAGCCCGCGTGTTGATCAGTGACGTTAAAATAGTGGGTGCATTACCATTTAAGCTAGGTAATCAGTCACACCCACTTAACATCACTTGTACCAGAAGATAACCATCTCACCCGACGACACAAGTTTTACAACTATGGGCGCAGCAGGGCTGATGGAACGACAGTTTCTACTTTACCTGTTGCAACATCATAAACCATGCCAGTCACCAGAAAACCGCCTGGCAATTGTGGATTGGCTTTAAGCGCTGCAACATCGATCGCTACAGCTGCATAGGGATCAGCAATAGCCAAGTTATCAAGTTCAGCCACTTCAACGCCCAAGTTCTTCGCTAGCAATCCAGGTGCGTGCGCCAAGCAAGGAGTGATACCGCAATCCGTGTGGTGAAGGACAATCAAGTTCCAACCCGGACCGACGTCTTTCCCTTCAGCAACTGCGACGGAACGGACGATTGCCATATTCTGGAGGGTAGCCGGATTGATACGCCCACCGACGTTGCGGATAACAGCGGCTTCGCCTGTTTTCAACCCGAAAATATTCGCTGGATCTACCCGCGGATCTACACAGCCGATGATGACTGTCTTCATAGATGGCATGATTTTGAGGTTTACATCAAAATCGGTGTTAGCAAAAGCTTCATTACGTTGGGTGAGATCGTCAACTACGTTCATAAAGTTCTCATTCTCTTTAGGTGTCGTGAAGGCCTGCATTTGTTGCTCAGCACTTTCACGGTGGTTAATGACTTGGAATGAATTATGAAGCGTCTCACCAATTCACCCTATCGTCAGAAATGACAATTTTCGATTCGATTGCGTCATTAACGACGTCAAATCGACGGATATAACTTTTTACTTTTACTGTGCGAAAGTCGCACGAACCGCGGTTTAAACTGAAGAGAGCATGATGCGTGCGACGGCCTCTGGCTCGTCGATCATCACCCAGTGACCAGCGGAAATAAGATGGAGCACCGAATCTTTCAGTCGGTCATTAAAGTCTTCAGCCATACCGACGTTAAGATAGGGGTCGTTTTCCCCCCATATAATTTTTACCGGAATATCCAAGCTCTCAAGTTCAGCGATACGAGCAGTATTTCGGCCGATTTCTGCATAAAGATCTGCTGCCATCTGCACGAACGCATTTGCTGAGCTTGGCTGCTGAGTGAAGCTGTTTACGACAATAGGGCCGAGAAACTCACCACTGTGGGCTCGATGCGCTGGGGCCAAGCTCTCTTGAAATTTTCCAAACTGAAAGTTGAGTAGAAATCCAATCTGTTCTGGACTCTGAATCATCTCACCGGCAAGGACACTCAAACCCGGATTTGCAAACAACTCGATCAGCTCGGGAAGCCGGGCGGCAGGTGTTGCGCCGTAGAGAGTGTTCAATAGGCAAACCGAGTGGACCTTACCTGGGTGCTCAATGGCGTAATTAATCACTGAAGGACCAGACGCGTCGTGCGCAACAGGAATAATCTTATCGAGTCGCAATGTGTCGACCACTGCGACAAGGTCTTC
>Ga0157371_10002539_pt1 | contig 17337 bp, 16 predicted proteins | sample C45metaG_FD_113462 | JGI IMG/M metagenome (GOLD analysis project Ga0157371, IMG submission 113462) | Corn rhizosphere microbial communities from Kellogg Biological Station, Michigan, USA - C4-5 metaG | ecosystem: Host-associated > Plants > Roots > Rhizosphere > Soil | place: USA: Michigan...
CCACCAATCGCTGCTGGCGACCCGCATGCGCACCGAAGACATGCTGCCGATCTGCGCCAAGCTCGACCAGGTCGGCTACTGGTCGCTGGAAGTCTGGGGCGGCGCCACCTTCGACGCCTGCGTACGCTTCCTCAAGGAAGACCCTTGGGAGCGTCTGCGCCTGCTGCGCCAGGCACTGCCCAACACCCGGCTGCAGATGCTGCTGCGCGGCCAGAATCTGCTGGGCTACCGGCACTACAGCGACGACGTGGTCGAGGCCTTCGTCGAGCGTGCGGCAGCCAATGGCATCGACGTCTTCCGCATCTTCGACGCCATGAACGATGTCCGTAACCTGGAGACGGCCATTCGCGCGGTCAAGGCCAGCGGCAAGCATGCCCAGGGTACCCTCTGCTACACCACCAGCCCGGTGCACACGGTGGCGGCCTTCGTCGACCAGGCCCGGCGCATGGCCGACCTGGGCGTGGACTCCATCGCCATCAAGGACATGGCCGGTCTGCTGACCCCCTATGCCACCGGCGAGCTGGTCAAGGCGCTCAAGGAGGCCTTGACCCTGGACGTGGTGGTGCACTCCCACGACACCGCCGGGGTGGCCGCCATGTGCCAGCTCAAGGCGGTGGAAAACGGTGCCGACCGCATCGACACGGCGATCTCCAGCATGGCCTGGGGCACCAGCCACCCGGGTACCGAATCCATGGTCGCGGCGCTGCGGGACACGCCCTATGACACCGGCCTGGACCTGGAGCTGTTGCAGGAGATCGGCCTGTACTTCCATGGGGTGCGCAAGAAGTACCACCAGTTCGAAAGCGAATTCACCGGGGTCGATACCCGGGTGCAGGTCAACCAGGTGCCGGGCGGGATGATCTCCAACCTGGCCAACCAGCTGCGCGAGCAGGGCGCCCTCAATCGCATGAACGAGGTGCTGGCAGAGATCCCGCGGGTACGCCAGGACCTGGGCTATCCGCCCCTGGTGACCCCCACCTCGCAGATCGTCGGCACCCAGGCCTTCTTCAATGTGCTGGCCGGCGAGCGCTACAAGACCATCACCAACGAGGTGAAGCTCTATCTGCAGGGGCGCTACGGCAAGGCGCCCGGCGAGATCTGCGAGGAACTGCGCAAGCAGGCCATCGGCCAGGAAGAGGTCATCGACGTCCGTCCGGCCGATCTGCTCAGCCCCGAGCTGGCGCGGCTGCGTGCCGAGATCGGTGATCTGGCCCAGAACGAAGAAGACGTGATGACCTTCGCCATGTTCCCCGACATCGGGCGCAAGTTCCTCGAAGAACGCGCCGCCGGCACCCTGGTGCCGGAAGCCCTGCTGCCTATTCCCAGCGCGGATGGCGTGGCAGCGGTGGGTGGCCAGGGCGTGCCGACCGCCTTTAGCGTCGATGTGCACGGCGAGACCTACCAGGTGGATATCACCGGCATCGGCCTCAAGAGCGAGGGCAAGCGGCACTTCTACCTGTCCATCGACGGGGTGCCGGAAGAGGTGGTGTTCGAAGCCAGTGGCGACTTCGTCGCCGAGGGCGGCCAGCGCCGCCGCCAGGCGGATCGCCCGGGCGACGTCAGCACCACCATGCCGGGCAATATCGTCGAGGTGCTGGTCAAGGAGGGCGACCAGGTGAAGGCCGGCCAGGGCGTGCTGGTCACCGAAGCCATGAAGATGGAAACCGAGATCCAGGCGCCCATCGGCGGTACCGTCACCGCGGTGCGGGTGGCCAAGGGCGACCGGGTCAATCCGGGTGAAGTCTTGATTGAAATCGAGGGCTGAGATCACTTCGATTTCCCTCGGGGACCTGCGGGTCCCCTTTTTTATGGGCGGTTTCTATCCATTCGATTGATAAAAAGCACTAACACCTCTCGATAGGGTCTGCTATTTAATATAGCCAAGGCTATAACGATCCCGGGAGGATTCGCGATGCTGAAAGATCTCAAGAAACGTGCCCTGCGTGGCTTGCTGGACAAGCTGCTCGACCCGCCGGTCGAACGGCGTCCGGCGGACGCCCAGCCTGAGCGTTCCCACAGTGTTGCGCCTGGGGCCTTGGTAGCTGTCTCTCACTGACCACCCCTTAATCAGGCGAAGGCCGCTCGGCCTTCGCCTCCCGACCGGCGATCCGCAGGGCCGCACGCTCGTCCGGCGCGCAGCGTTCTCTCCAGGCGTCGCGGACCTCGCGTTTTCATTCCAGGTTACAAAGTCTCCCTGCACGTCTGATAGGTTGTGCTATCTAATTTAGCCAAGGCTATAACCACCGAAGGGCGGGCCGGATGCTAGAGAAGACGAGACGCTGGACCCTGGCGGGTCTGTTGGGACTGCTGCTGGGCAACGCCGTCCAGGCGGCGGAGCCGTTCAAGGTGGTCACCACCTTCACGGTGATCGCCGACATGGCGCGTAACGTGGCGGGCGATGCCGCCCGGGTGGAGTCCATCACCAAGCCCGGCGCCGAGATCCACAACTACCAGCCCACCCCAGGCGATCTGCTCAAGGCCCGCGATGCCCAGCTGGTGCTGTGGAACGGCCTGAATCTGGAACTCTGGTTCGAGCGCTTCTTCAGCCGCATGAAAGACGTGCCCAGCGCCGTGGTCTCCAGGGGCATCGAGCCCATCGCCATCGCCCAGGGACCCTATGCCGGCAAGCCCAATCCCCATGCCTGGATGTCACCCCAGGCGGCACTGGTCTACGTGGACAACATCCGCGATGCCCTGGTGCAGCACGATCCGGCCCAGGCCGATACCTACCGACGTAACGCCGAGGCCTACAAGGCGCGCATCACCGCCACCCTCGATCCGCTGCGCCAACAGCTGCAGGCGATTCCCGAACAGCGCCGCTGGCTGGTGTCCAGCGAGGGCGCCTTCAGCTATCTGGCGCGGGACCTGGGCCTGAAGGAACTCTATCTCTGGCCGATCAATGCCGATGCCCAGGGCACGCCGCAGCAGGTGCGCCGGGTGATCGAGACGGTACGCGCCGAGCGGATTCCGGCGGTGTTCAGCGAGAGCACCGTCTCCGCCGCACCGGCCGAGCAGGTGGCGCGGGAGAGCGGCGCCCGTTATGGCGGGGTGCTCTATGTGGATTCCCTGAGCGCCGCCGACGGTCCGGTGCCCAGCTACCTGGACCTGCTGCGAGTCACCACCGAAACCCTGGTGAAGGGGTTGGCGCCATGATCGCCCTCGACGGGGTCAGCGTGACCTATCGCAACGGCCACACCGCCTTGCGCGAGGCCAGTCTGGTGGTGCCGGGCGGCTCCATCACCGCCCTGGTGGGGGTCAATGGCAGCGGCAAGTCCACCCTGTTCAAGGCGATCATGGGCTTCGTGCCCCTGCGCACCGGCCAGGTGCGGGTGGACGACCTGCCGGTGGCCCAGGCCCTCAAGCGCAATCTGGTCGCCTACGTGCCGCAAAGCGAAGACGTGGACTGGGACTTTCCGGTGCGGGTGGAGGACGTGGTGCTCATGGGCCGCTATGGCCGGATGAATTTCCTGCGCCTGGCCCGCGCGGCCGATCACCGGGCGGTAGACGCCGCCCTGGCCCGGGTGGGGCTGGCCGAGCTGCGCAAGCGGCAGATCGGCGAACTTTCCGGTGGCCAGAAGAAGCGCGTCTTCCTCGCCCGCGCCCTGGCCCAGGACAGCCGGGTGATCCTCCTCGACGAGCCCTTCACCGGGGTGGACGCCACCTCCGAGCGGGCCATCATCGAGCTGCTCCAGGCCCTGCGCGCCGAGGGTCGCTCGCTGCTGGTCTCGACCCATGACCTGGCCAGCATCGAGCGCTTCTGCGACCGCACCGTGCTGCTCGATCGCACCGTGCTGGCCCAGGGGCCGACGGCCGAGGTCTTTACCCGGGAGAATCTGGAGCGCACCTTTGGCGGTGCCTTGCGCCTGTTCGACGGCGCCCGAGCAGAGCCGCGGCGGCGGGAGCGCGCCTGATGGAGGGACTGCTGGAGCCGCTGGCCTATGGCTACATGAGGAATGCCCTGGGCGCGGCAGCCCTGGTGGGCGGACTGTGCGCCTTCCTTTCCGCCTACCTGATGCTCAAGGGCTGGTCGCTGATCGGCGACGCCCTGTCCCACGCGGTGGTACCCGGCGTGGCTGGCGCCTATCTGCTCGGCCTGCCGCTGGCCCTGGGCGCCTTTCTCGCCGGTGGTGCGGCGGCCGGGGCCATGCTCGGCCTGCGGCAGTACACCCGGCTCAAGGAAGACGTCATCATCGGCCTGATCTTCAGTGCCTTCTTCGGCGGCGGGCTGTTCCTGGTCTCGCTGGCGCCGGTGGCGGTGGATATCCAGACCATCGTCTTCGGCAACATCCTGGCCATCACCCCCGAGGCCAGTCGCCAGTTGCTGATCATCGCCGCCGTCTCCCTGCTGGTGCTGCTGCTCAAGTGGCGCGACCTCCTGCTGGTGTTCTTCGACGAGGGCCAGGCGCGTGCCTGCGGCCTCAATCCCACCCGTTACAAGCTGCTGTTCTTCACCCTGCTGGCGCTGAGCACCGTGGCGGCGATGCAGACGGTGGGCGCCTTTCTGGTCATCGCCCTGGTGGTGACGCCGGGGGCGACGGCCTATCTGCTCAGCGACCGCTTCTCGCGGGTGCTGTTGATCAGCGTGGCCATCGGCGTTGGCAGTGGCCTGCTGGGCACCTATCTCAGCTATTTCCTCGATGGCGCCACCGGTGGCTGCGTGGTGGTCTTGCAGACGTCGATCTTTCTGCTGGCCTTCGTCCTGGCGCCCCGTCACGGCCTGCTGGCCAACCGGCGCCGTGCACGGCAGACCGCGGAGGCCGGCTGATGGACTGGCTGTGGCTGACCCTGGAAGTCGATTTCATGCGCCAGGCGCTGCTGATGGCCGTGCTGGTGGCGATACCCACGGCGCTGCTGTCCTGCTTTCTGGTGCTCAAGGGCTGGGCGCTGCTGGGCGATGCCATCGCCCACGCGGTCTTTCCCGGCCTGGTGCTGGCCTCGGCGCTGGGCGCGCCCCTGGTCGTCGGCGCCTTCGTCGCCGGGCTGGGCTGCGCCCTGGCCACCGGTTATCTCAAGCGCCACAGCCGGGTGAAGCAGGACACCCTGATGGGCGTGGTCTTTTCCGGCATGTTCGGCCTGGGCCTGGTGCTGCACGCCAGGCTGCCCACCGAACTGCACCTGGACCACATCCTGCTCGGCGATCTGCTGGGGGTGACCCCAGGGGCCTTCTGGCAGATGGCGGTGATCGCCGTCCTGGTGGTGTTGGCGCTGGCCTGTCGCTGGCGCGATCTGCTGGTCTTGGCCTTCGATGCGGTCCAGGCGCGGGCATTGGGCCTGCGGGTGGATCTGCTGCACTACGGCCTGCTCGGCCTCATCGCCCTGACCGTGGTCGGGGCCCTGCAGGCGGTGGGCATGGTACCGGTGGTGGCGCTGCTGATCGCCCCCGGGGCGACCGCCTTTCTGCTGACCCGCTCCTTCGGCTGGATGCTGCTGGTGGCCACGGCGCTGGCCGTGGCGGCGGCCTTGGGCGGGGTGCTCCTGAGCCTGGTCTGGGACAGCGCACCGGCCCCGACCATGGTGCTGCTGCTGACGGCCGGTTTCTTGCTGGCCCTGGCATGGCGCCTGTGGCGGGATCGACGTCGCTCGGGCGACAAGGGTGTTCAAGCGGCCTGATGTAATCGGCTGACCGGCCCTGCCAGACGCTGCCGGTCACGCTTGCCTTCCTCCAGGAGAACTACAATGAAAACCGTCGCCCAGTTGCTCGCCGCCAAAGCCCAGCAAGACGTCTACACCACCACGCCGGAGGCCTCGGTGCTCGACGCGCTGCGGCTGATGGCGGAGAAGAACGTCGGCGCCCTGCCGGTGGTGAAGGGTAACGAACTGGTCGGCATCGTTAGCGAGCGCGACTATGCCCGCAAGATGGTGCTGCAGGGGCGTTCCTCCTATGCGACCCCGGTCAGCGCCATCATGACCGCCGCGGTGATCATCATCCTGCCGCAACAGACGGTCGCCGACTGCCTGGCGCTGATGACCGAGCACCGACTGCGCCATCTGCCGGTGATGGGCAACGGCAAGCTGATCGGGTTGCTGTCCATCGGTGACCTGGTCAAGGAAACCATGGTCGAGCAGGCCGAGCTGATCCGGCAGCTGGAAGGCTACATCCGCGGCGAGTAAGGCCTCAGCCGGCCCGCCCGGCGGTCACGGCGAGGGCGCTCAGCTGGCGCCCTTCGGCATCGAAGTTCTCCGCCGCCAACCACTGCTGGAAGCCGGCATCGACGCCCGGCCATTCGTGGTCCAGCAGGCTGAACCAGGCGGTGTCGCGGTTGCGGCCCTTGACCACCCGGTGCTGGCGGAACAGCCCTTCAGGGCGCATGCCCAGACGCTCGGCGGCACGCTTGGAGCGGGCATTGGCGGCGTCGCATTTCCACTCCAGGCGGCGATAGCCCAGGGCGAAGGCCTCCTGCATCAGCAGATAGAAGGCCTCGGTGGCCAGGGGGGTGCGCTGCAGGCGCCCGCCAAAGGCGACATGGCCGATCTCGATGCTGCCGTGTTCCGGGACGATGCTCATCAGACTGAGCTGCCCCAGGGCGCGGCCGTCCTGGGGATCCACCACGGCATAGAACAGCGGATCGCGCCCCTGGGCCAGGCCTGCCAGCCAGGTGTCGAAGGCGGCCCGCTCGGTGAAGGGGCCATAGGGCAGATAGTCCCACAGGGCCGGGTCCTGGTCGTGCAGCGTCTGCCAGAGATCGGCGCCATGACGCCCTGGATCCAGGGGTTCCAGGCGGACATGGCGACCTTGCAGTAACCGGGGTCGAGGCGGGCGGGCGGGGGTCCAGTCCAGGGTGGTCATGCGCTATCTCCGAGTAGGTGGCGGTACTGGATGAAGCCGGAACGGGTGGCGATGCGATCATAAAGCTGGCGCCCCGGGTAGTTGGTTTCCTGGGTCAGCCAGTGCACCCGGTCACAGCCGTCGGCCGCGGCGCGGGCATAGACGTGCTCGATCAGCATACGGCCCAGGCCGCCACCGCGATGACCCGCGGCGACGTAGAGATCCTGCAGGTAGCAGTAGTCGGTCTCGGTCCAGCAGGACGGGTGATAGATGAAGTGCACCAGCCCCAACGGCTGCTCGCCGTCCCAGGCCAGGGCGCCATGCAGGGGCTGGGCGGGATCGAGCAGGCGCTGCCAGGTGCGGGCATAGGTGGTTTCGGGCAGCTCGGTCTCGTAGAAGGCCAGGTAGGCCTGCCAGAGTTCGTGCCAGGCGGCGTGGTCGGCGGCGGTCAGGGGGCGGATGGTCATGGGGGTTCCGGGGTCAGCAGGGAGAGGTCATCAGGGTGGCCAGGGCCTGGTCGCCTGGCTCGGGGCTGGCGGCCAGGCCCTGGCGAACGCCTTCACGGTCGGCGGCGGTGCGATTCTGGCTGAGCTTGGCGATGCCCTGGAGGCTGTCGAGGGGCAGGCGCAGGCCGCGGATGGTGCGCAGCATGCCCTGGACGTAATCCGCCGGCGCATCCGCGACCTGCCAGGGGCGGGCGCGCCCGGCTTCGTGCTGGTCGGTGAGGCGCTCCAGCAATTGCAGCAGGCGCTCGGGGTCGTCGAACACCTCGACGCTGCCGCGGGCATGCACCGCCTGGTAGTTCCAGGTGGGCACCACCCGGCCATGCTCGGCCTTGCCGGGGTAGAAGGCCGGGCTGACATAGGCCTCGGGTCCCTGGAAGACCGCCAGCGCCTGTCCCGCCTCGACCAATGCCTGGGCCTGGGGATTGCTGCGTGCCAGATGGCCGTAGAGGGTGCCGTAGGGACCTTCATCGGGGTCCAGCCAGAGCGGCAGATGGCTCACCAGCGGAACGGCGTCGGTCTGGCTGATCAGCAGCGCCAGGGCATGGACCCGCAGGTGCTGGTGCAGGCTGGGCAGGTCGTCGAGACGAAAGGCGGGATTGGGATACATGGGCGAGAGCTCCAGCGACGTCTGGTCATGCTAAGGTCGGCTTTGGCTCCCTGTAAGAGCCAATTCCTGTGACTTTCAAGGTGCCAATCCATGCTGGGATTCGATCCGTCGGGGCTGCTGCTGGAGCCTGGCCAGGGCTTGGCGCGCCAGCTCTACCAAGGCCTGCGCGGACGCATCCTGACCGGTGAGCTGGCCGCCGGGGTGCGCCTGCCGGCCAGTCGCGAATTGGCGCGGCTGCTGGGTATCTCGCGCAACACCGTGACGACGGCCTACGAGCAGCTCCTGGCCGAGGGCTTTCTCGACAGCCGCTCGGGTGACGGCACCTATGTCGCGCCCGTGACCCAGGCGCTGGCCGTTCCGGAAACCACGGCCAGGACGACACCCGTGCCCTTGGCCAGCGTGCCGTCCGGAGCGCCGTGCGCCTTTCGGGTCGGCTTGCCGGCGATGGATCTGTTTCCCTTCGCCACCTGGGCGCGGCTGCAGCAGCGCTTCTGGCGCCAGCCGGAACCGGCGCTGCTGGGCTATCGCGAGCCTGGCGGCGAACTGCGGCTGCGGCGGCTGCTCTGCGCCTATCTACGCCAGGCGCGGGGGCTGGTCTGCGCGCCCGAGCAGATCCTCATCACCAGTGGCGCCCAGCAGGCCATCGAACTCTGCGCCCGGCTACTGCTGGCGCCCGGGGCCCTGGCGGCCATGGAGGATCCCGGCTATCGCGCCGCGGGCCTGGCCTTGCAGAGTGGTGGCGCCAGACTGCGGGGCGTTCCGGTGGATGGCGCGGGGCTGGTGGTGGAGCACCTGGCGGAGCAGCGGGACTGCCGGCTGGTCTATGTCACCCCTTCGCACCAGTACCCCACCGGTGCGGTGCTTTCCCTGCCGCGACGGCTGGCGCTGCTGGACTGGGCGCGGCAGGCCGACGGCTGGATCGTCGAGGACGACTACGACGGTGAGTACCGCTACCAGGGCGCCCCCCTCGCGCCCCTGGCCGCGCTGGATCGCCATGGGCGGGTGCTCTATGTCGGCACCTTTTCCAAGATCGCCTTTCCCGGTCTGCGCCTGGGTTATCTGGTGGCCCCACCCGCGCTGGTCCCGGCGCTGCTGGAGCTGCAGCGCGCCGGGATCCGCCATCTCGACAGCGCCACCCAGACGGTCATGGCCGACTTCATCGAACAGGGCCATTTCCAGCGCCACATCCGCCGCATGAGGCGCGCTGCGCGCAGTCGCCGCGACGCCCTGCTGGCCGGCTGGCCCACGGTTGCCGGCTGCGCCGCGCCGGGCGTGCCGGTGGCCGGTCTGCACCTCTGCCTGCCGGTCGCCAGCCTGGCCCGCGAAGCCGAGCTGGTGGCCCGGGCGGCCGCGGTCGGGGTGGAACTCAATGCGCTGTCGCGCTACTGGCTGCCCGAGGGCCCAACCCCGGCCGACGCCCGTGCCGGGCTGGTGCTGGGGTTTGCCGCGGTGCCCGAGGCGCGGATCGAAGAGGCGTTGGCGCGGTTGCGGGGGGCCTGGACCTAATATTCTCTATAGGGCACGTCACAGCGGCGCGCTAGGCGCGGCCGCATGAATCACTATTTACCGTGTCATAAGCTAGTGGAATATCCTAGCGATGATCGGCGGATTTAGCGTTGGGCAGAACTCTCTATAGAGTGAAATCACATCTTAGCTGCCCCACCCTAGATACTAGGAAAGAGCCCTAGTTCGGGGCTATATTATAGTTGAAAACTTATTTATTATATGAATATAGTTGAATCAAAATTGCTTTTATAGAGATCAGACCCAATGGTGACACATTCTATGAATGGCAGTCCATGTAAGAGTTTAGAAAATAGCTTGTTAGTCTGTTTACAAAAAATATGAAATATTTAATAGTATAAAGTCATGATTGCATCTGAGATTTAAAACAATCTTATAAGTTAAGAGGTTAATATGCAGTGGAATTGAAATTTTTGCTGTGTTTGTTTGCTATGAGATGATTGGTTTTCGAGTTATTACTTACAGATAAAAATGGAATGTGTTATTTTTTTGCATGATGAGTATTTGCGATTTTAATATCGAATAATCACGCATTTAAACGGGCAGAATTAATGGCTAATAATGTGGTGGGTTGTGATAATAAAGTGATGGTCTAAAACTTTTCGCACCCTGCTTTGATGCTTGAGGTAAGTCTAGATGAAAGAAATGGAAGTGCACGTCGTAGATGGCCTTCTGGCAACGGATAACAAGTTGTCTTTCGGCAAAGATAGATTTTCATCAAGCGTCGAGCCTATGTTGCAGCAAATCCGCCAAGCGGCATTGCGTGAGATAGTTTCGGATGGGCAACGCACGCCAAATGTCGATGAGGTCGTCAGTTGGTTACGTGACTGTTATCGTAAGAACCCCCTCGTTGGCGATATCGCACGGGCGATATTTGTGGTCAAAGAGGACTTATTGGTCGCTGAAGCCGAGTTGCCTTCTCCCGACGAAGTGCTAAGTGAGCTTCAACGACTTGAGACGTTGAAGCTGAGCCAGGAGTTCTTTGTTTCTTCCACGTTCGAGAGCCATCCCTGTGGCGTACTATTCCGGCGTTCGGAAATGGAGGAAGGTGGAGTTCTATTCGAAATAACGGCTTTTGGGCGCGAAGGATTGGCTGGCGAAGTGGTACATTTGAACCTACAGCTATCTAGTGCTCGGCCAGAGCAGTTCATATCTATGTGTACCGTACAGGGTTGGATCCACCTCGAGCGCGAGCGCGCAGTGAAGATGGCGCACGTTATGTTCCTATTGCAATGCATGTATGAGTACAAAAGGTACCTTTACCCAATAGTACCTCTGACGTCCATTGTCGATACCCGTAGCGACCGTCCTAAGGATAATCCATATCTGGTTAAGCTTGTTACTCAGGCATACCGTGGTCAAGTGGCTTGTACTCGAGTTAAAGTCAATCTGGCTTTGATATACCCTCGAGATATCGACTACGCCTTGCGTATTTCAAATGAAGATATTAGTCGGTTCATTATTCATGCTAGAACTACCGACCTTCTTTTGTACGAGGAGAAGGGTCGGTTGATTATGGATGATGACTATTTGGTTTATATGGCATGTAGGGCGCTTGGCCTGAAGCGCGTAAATGCAGTGATCGTCGGTTCCTTCTATCAGCCACTGGTTGAGGTGTTAGAAGTAGGGGGAAGCGAATTGCTTCCGCCTATAGGCATTACGCGCCAAGATAGTAGTGAGCACTGGAATAGTGTCGACAAGCAACATCTGTTGGAGAGTAAGGTATCGGCGTTACGGCCGAAAATATCTCAGTCGGCCAAGCTCGAGCACAGCTTCATCGAGTTTTGCTGGCTATTAGGCAGAGTCAGCACTCGTGAAAAAGACCTGCACAGTTTTCTCAAACGAAATGCTCAAGTGCTGGATTCCTATGTGGCCGCGGTCTACAGCGAAGTTCGCATTGGTAAATATCGCGCAGATCTTGTGCTTCAATACCGACAGTCAGATAAGAGTGTGGTGTTAGTGGAGCTTGAGCCTCATAGTGCGCAGATATTTACCAAACGTAATAGCCAGCGGCATAAGGTTACCCATGCCGTGCAACAGGTGCAGGACTGGATTAGAGAGATTCACAACAACGCAAGCAACTTGCCACAGTGGCTAGCGGGAAATTACACTGCAGAAGGAATGGTTGTAATCGGGCGCTCTAAAGATCTGACGCAAGAGCAGAAAGACATTTTGATGATCCATAATGCTAAGTCCGACATAAAAATCCTTACCTATGACGATCTTCTGGAGCGTTTCCAACGCTTGATCGAGATACTCGATGATGAATGAATAAGCTTCAGGCTCTATCTAGTTTAATATCAGATCTGCTATTTGACGGTTAAGCGATAGTCCACGGTCCGTAACTATTGTGGATATTGCTTTGTGTTGGAGCTCAAGGCTCTATATGCTTGATTTTATTATTGTGCAATGCATATGGAGCACCAAAAATTTTGGATGCTTTTTAGTTTTGGTGGATAACAGTGGCGCGGATGAGTATGGGTTATACCAATTAATGTTCAAACTACTCATTCCTGCGACGAGTAGTCTGATCTGAAATCAGTACTTCGACTCAATCCAACCCAGCTGACGCTAACGCCCCCGATACGCCTTCCCATAGTGCCGCTCCAGGCGCGACTGCAGGAATTCCATGGCCAGGGACATCAGCCAGTAGAGCACCGCCGCGGTGGTCAGCAGTTCCAGGTAGCGATAGCTGGAACGGCCATAGGACTGGGCAAGGAACATCACCTCCCAGACGCCCATCACCGAGACCAGCGAGGAGTCCTTGAGCATGGAGATGAACTGGCTGGTGGTGGGCGGGATGATGCTGCGCATGGCCTGGGGCAGGGTGACGCGCCAGAAGATCACCCGTGGCGACAGGCCCAGGGCCAGGGCCGCCTCGCGTTGACCGGCGGGGACGCCGAGCAGGCCGGCGCGAAAGATCTCGCTGAGGTAGGCGCCGTAGTTCAGCGACAGGGCGAGGATGCCGGCGCTGATGGCGCCGGGCACCACGCCGATCTGCGGCAGGCCCAGGTAGATCAGGAGGATCTGGATCAGCAGCGGGGTGCCGCGAAAGAAGGAGGCGTAGAAGGTCGCCACGCCATAGGCCAGGGCGCTGGACGACAGCCGTCCCAGGGCCGCGGCGAAGCCCAGCAGCACCGACACCAAGATGGAGCTGAGGCTGAGGAACAGCGTCAGGGCCGCGCCCTGGAGGAAGCCGTTGGGCCCCAGGCGCCAGCCCACCAGATTGGGCAGGCGCGGCCAGACGCTGGCGAACTTGAGGTCGAAACCGAGCACGAAGCACAGGCCCCCGGCCAGCAGCGCCAACCAAGTCAGCCAGACGCGGGTACGAAAGCTCAGCCAGGGTCGCTGCTGGGCAGGGGGCGGTAGCTGGCTCATTGGGTGATGTCGGTGCCGATCCACTTCTCGGAGATGCGCTTGAGGGTGCCGTCCTGGCGCAGGCCGTCGATGATCTCGCGCAGCTTGGCGGCGAATTCCGGATCACCCTTCTCGATGGCCACGGCGTTGGGCTCGGCATAGAGCGGCGCGCCGGCCAGCTTGAACTTGCTGTCCTGGGCGAGGCGCGGCTGGGCGGTCACCAGGTTGGTCAGGACCGCGTCCAGGCGCTTGCCGGCACCCAGGCCCAGGTCCTGGAAGGCGACGTTGTCGTCGGGGAAGGGCACCACCTGCACCTGGTCGAAGGGATAGCTCAGTGGCTTGTCTTCCTGGCCTTCGATGGTCAGGTCCTTGTTCAGGTAGCTTTCGTAGGACGAAGCGCTGGTGACGCCGACCTTCTTGCCGGAGAGGTCCTTGGCCGCGTGGATGCGGTCGTCACCGGCGTTGACCACGATCACCGCTGGCGAGGCGTAGTAGTTGACCGGGAAATCGAACACCTGGGCGCGCGCCTGGCTCGGCGTCATGGAGCAGATGCAGACGTCGTAGCGACCGCTCCAGCGGCCGGCGGCGATCACGTCCCAGGAGGGGGTTTCCAGGCGCAGCTTGACGCCCAGCTTGTCGGCCACGGCCTTGGCCACGTCCACGTCGAAGCCTTCCAGCTGATTCTGGGCATTGAGCTGGGAGAAGGGCGGATAGCTCTCCATGAGCACATTGACCAGCTCGCCCTTGGCCTTGATGCGATCCAGGGTAGCGCCGGCCGAGGCCGAGGTGGCGACCAGCGCCAGGGTCAGGCCGAGGGCCGATAACAGAGCGGTTCTCATGGGGCGTCCTTTGCAAAGGGGAAGAGGGCCTGGTATTAGAGAGATATGAGAACCGATATTGAACTCTGTTTTGGTTATAAGGAAAAGTGAAATAGCTATATGGCCAACATGAATCTTGTTCTTCTTGACGGTGGCATGGGTCGCGAACTGCAGCGCCGCGGTGCGCCCTTTCGCCAGCCGGAGTGGTCGGCCCTGGCCCTGAGCGAGGCGCCAGAGCAGGTGGAGGCGGTGCATCGCGCCTATATCGAGGCCGGCGCCCAGGTGATCACCAGCAACAGTTATGCCGTGGTGCCCTTCCATATCGGCGAGGCGCGTTTCGCCGCTGAAGGCGAGGTCCTGGCGGCACGGGCCGGCCAGTTGGCGCGGCAGGCGGTGGTGGCCAGCGGACAACCGGTGCGAGTGGCGGGCTCCCTGCCACCGCTGTTCGGCTCCTACCGGCCCGACCTGTTCGAGCCGGCGCGGGCGGACGAGGTGCTGCAGCCGCTGATCCGCGGCCTGGCGCCCTATGTCGATCTGTGGCTGGCGGAAACCCAGAGTTCCCTGGCCGAGGTACGCGCCATCGCCGCCGGCCTGCCGGATGACGGCAAGCCGCTGTGGCTGTCCTATACCCTGAAGGACGAAGACGTCGACGAAATACCGCGCCTGAGATCCGGCGAGCCGGTGGCCGAGGCCGCGCAACTGGCGGTGGAACTGGGCGCCGGGGCGTTGCTGTTCAATTGCAGCCAGCCCGAGGTGATGGCCGCGGCACTGGATACCGTGCGGGCGACCTTTGCCGCGGCGGGTGTCGAGATTCCCTTCGGCGCCTATGCCAACGCCTTCCCGCCCCAGCCGGAAGAGGCTACGGCCAACGACGGCCTCGACCCCCTGCGTCCGGATATGGATCCGCCCGGCTATCTGAGCTTCGCCCAGGACTGGCAGGCACGCGGCGCCAGCCTGATCGGCGGCTGCTGCGGCATCGGCCCGGAGCATATCGCCGTACTCAACGCGCGACTGCGTGGCTGACGTCAGCCCGCAAGGGGAGCGGACAGCGTCCCGAACGCTGTTCGCTCGCCTGGCCCCTTGTCGGATCCGCGCCGGATCGCCAGCTTCGGCGGCATGACATCCCGCAACATCCGCCTGTCACCACGCAAGGCTAGCGAAAGGTTGACCTCTTAGGATCCGCTCAAGACCCGCCGCCGTGAGCGGGTGATGTCCTACAAAAATAACCAGGATCCTCGCCATGCCGTCCCTGTCCTTCCAGGCGTCTCCGCACGCCCGTCTCCCCTGGATCTTCGCCCTCACCGCGCCGTTGCGCCGCGGCTGAACCCTCCTTCTTTTCGCGAAAATCCAGAGGTATTCCCATGCTGACTTTCCTCGGCTTCGCCATGGTCATGACCTTCATGTACCTGATCATGACCAAGCGCCTGTCCCCGCTGATCGCCCTGACCATGGTACCGATCGCCTTCGCCGTGCTGGCCTGGGCGCTGTCCAGCGAATTCGCCAGCCTCGGCCACGTCAAGCTCGATGCCCTCGGCCCGATGATGCTCGATGGCATCCGCAAGCTGGCGCCCACCGGCGTGATGCTGTTGTTCGCCATCCTCTATTTCGCGGTGATGATCGACACCGGCCTGTTCGATCCGGCGGTGCGCTGGATCCTCAAGCTGGTCAAGGGCGATCCGCTCAAGGTGGCCCTGGGTACCGTCTTCCTGACCCTGGTGGTGTCCCTGGACGGTGACGGCTCGACCACCTACATGATCTGCGTGGCCGCCATGTTCCCGCTGTACAAGCGGCTGGGCATGAATCCGTTGATCATGACCTGCCTGATGCTGCTCTCCAGCGGGGTGATGAACCTGACCCCCTGGGGCGGCCCGACCGCCCGCGCCGCCAGTACCCTGCACGTGGACCCGGCCGACGTCTTCGTGCCCATGATCGCGCCCATGCTGCTGGCCATCGGCTGGCTGTTCTTCCTGGCCTATCTCTATGGGCGCAGCGAGCGTGCCCGCCTGGGTATCCTGCAGATCGGCGAGACCGAAGGCGCCAACGTCACCGTCTCCCAGTGCGAAGAGGCCCGCCGGCCGCACCTGCGCTGGTTCAACGGCCTGCTGACCCTGGCCCTGATGGCCGCGCTGGTCGTCGGTGTGCTGCCGATGCCGGTGCTGTTCATGATCGCCTTCGGCATCGCCATGATCGTCAACTACCGTTGCCTGAACATGCAGAAGCAGCGCATCGCCGCCCATGCCGAGAACGTCCTGGCAGTGGTCTCGCTGATCTTCGCCGCGGGCATCTTCACCGGCATCCTTTCCGGGACCGGCATGGTCGACGCCATGTCCAAGGGGCTGCTGGCGGTGATCCCGGATGCCCTGGGTCCGTACATGGCGGTGATCACCGCCCTGGTCAGCCTGCCGTTCACCTTCTTCATTTCCAACGATGCCTTCTACTTCGGCGTGCTGCCGGTGCTGGCCGAGGCCGCCGCGGCCTATGGCATCAGCCCGGTGGAGATCGCCCGGGCCTCCATCGTCGGCCAGCCCGTGCACCTGCTCAGCCCCCTGGTGCCCTCGACCTACCTGCTGGTGGGCCTGGCCAAGGTGGAGTTCGGCGACCATCAGCGCTTCACCCTGAAATGGGCCACCGTGACCTGCATGTTCCTGCTGGTCGGTGCTTTGTTACTGGGTGTGTTTCCGCTGTACAGCCGCTAGAGTTTTACCAAATGTACGACTAGCCTAGCCGGCTGTTCGAAAACGGCGCGTCGCCCGGCGCGCCTTTTCCATTAGAGCGCGCGCCCGAGCGCGCCTCAGTTACGAGAGGATTCGCAATGGAGTGGTTGACCAACCCGGAAATCTGGGTCGCCTTCTTTACCCTGACGGCCCTGGAGATCGTCCTGGGGATCGACAACATCATCATGATCTCCATCCTGGTCAGCCGCATGCCCAAGCACATGCAGGCGCGGACCCGTTTCTTCGGCCTGGCGCTGGCCATGGTCACCCGTATCCTGCTGCTGCTGTCCATTACCTGGGTGATGCGTCTCACCGCCGACCTGTTCTTCGTCTTCGGCCAGGGCATTTCCGGACGTGACCTCATCCTCTTCTTCGGCGGCCTGTTCCTGCTGTGGAAGAGCAGCGCCGAGATCTACCACGGCCTGGAAGGCGAGGAAGAGCAGGACGAAGACGCGCCGGCGAAGAAGGGCAGTGGCTTCATCGGCACCATCATCCAGATCGCCATCATCGACATCGTCTTCTCGCTGGACTCGGTGATCACCGCGGTCGGCATGGTCAGCCATGTGCCGGTGATGGTGGCGGCGATCATCGTCGCGGTGCTGGTGATGATGCTGGCGGCTGGCGCCATCAGCAATTTCATCGACAAGCACCCGAGCCTGAAGATGCTGGCGCTGTCCTTCCTGATCGTGGTCGGCACCGTGCTCATCGCCGAAGCCTTCGAAGTCCACGTACCCAAGGGCTACGTCTACTTCGCCATGGCCTTCTCGCTGGCGGTGGAAGCCATCAATATCCGCCTGCGCGGCAAGGCCAAGGCCCGCAACGCGGTCAAGCTGCGCAAAGAGCAGATCTGAGCGCGGCGGCGGAACCCACCCGGATCTGGGCCGCCTAATCCAGCAAGTCCCCCACGAGCCCGAAGGTGCCCTGCCTTCGGGCTCGTGCGTCTGTGCAGAACGGTCATTACGATTTTGTGACAAGCTCGCCAGGAGCTCTTGGACACGCGCCGGGAGGGCGCCACGATGCTGACACTGCTCAATCTGCTATCCGC
>Ga0157371_10002542_pt1 | contig 17327 bp, 14 predicted proteins | sample C45metaG_FD_113462 | JGI IMG/M metagenome (GOLD analysis project Ga0157371, IMG submission 113462) | Corn rhizosphere microbial communities from Kellogg Biological Station, Michigan, USA - C4-5 metaG | ecosystem: Host-associated > Plants > Roots > Rhizosphere > Soil | place: USA: Michigan...
AAAAGTGGTTGAAGTAGGAGAAGCAGTACCTTTATTACCTGTAATTCCAATAGTAGAATCACTTAATGACTTATTTGCAATTTGAGAAGGTGCAGCAGATCCGAGAGAATCAGCAATTGCAACTGCTGCCAAGCCAGTAGCCATTCCAGATGTAAGATCAGAAGGATCAACAATATTTGATTCTGTTTGCAATTTTGAATTCTCCATTACCCCATCCTGGAGGAACGTTTCATATTTATCGAGCCCACCTAATTTCTGCATCCAGTAGGCCCTGAAATAAGCTTCATAATCATTCGCATTACCAGTTAATTTTAACAGAGATGATTCAAATTGCCGGGTCTTAAATAACGGGTGAATCAAGGGTTGTATTGAACTTATGTACCCGGTTTGCTGTTCAGAATCGCCCCAACTTTCCAGCCAGTGGTGTGAAGGAATCACGTACTTGCACAACTCAGTGGTTTCATCCATTTTTTCACTGTAAGAAAGTGTGAATGGACATTTTTTTAATCCTTCAGCAAATTTGACTGCGTCAAAATAATTATATACCGGGTTAGCGCCATATACAATCAAGGCACCTACGTTTCCGGCATTCAGGTCTTGTGTAAGCGTTACTATATCTGAATCAATACCCTGGCGATAGTTAACTTTAGAGTTCCAATCAATGGTGGTACCATTCGCACCGATTGCTTCATTGATTGCATTAACTACAACCTGAATATTTTTATCATTGCTTCCGCAAACTACCAGCGCTGCACCTTTATTCGCGCTCAATTCAGCAGCAGTTTTTTTAATTGCAGTCGCAAGATCACCGGTTAATGTGGCAGATGTCCCTCCTCCCAAGGCACCTAAAAGAGCAAGAGCAATGGCTCCGGTTTCAGACGGCTTATGAAGGTATCTTTCATCGGCATTTGCTCCTGTCATGCTATAATATCCTTCAAACTGAATGTGCCGACTCATTGAAGGATTTTTTTCATTGATCCTTCTTCCTACAGCATATTGGCTCGCAATTACAACAGGGCTTAACCAGTTACCAAGAAAATCCGCATCAAGGCTTACAATTACTTTTGCTTTTTCAAAATGATATGCCGGAATATACTTTTTACCATAGGAAGCTTCGTTTGCTTCAATCATTCCACTGCAGGAAACTGCATCATATTGTACGTGCCTGCTTCCGGGATATTTTGCCAAAAGTTCGGTAATGATTTGTTTACCGGTGATTGATGTATATGAACTTGTGAGCAACACCAGTGGCTTACCCGCATTTGCCGCTAATCCATCAGCAACCATTTTATCAATCGCTTCAAAGGTGGCTTCTTTTTTATTTACCATCGGATAGCGCAGGCGACTTGTATCATACAAATCCAAAACAGAAGCCTGTACCTGGGCTGATGTGCCTCCTTCGCTTAAAGTAGACAGATCATTTCCTTCTATTTTTATTGGGCGGCCTTCTCTTTGCTTTACCACAACAGGAACTGCGTCTCCATCACTTATGTAAGTAGAAGCGTAATAATTTGGAATACCTGCAATGATATCGTCAGGCTTATGAAGAAAAGGAATACTTTTACGAACAGGCATTTCACAACTTGCGGCAATAGCGGCAGCAGCCGTACTAAATCCCATGTATTTCAGAAAATCCCTTCTTGGAGTTTTTGCATTGAAAATGTTTTCATCAGCTAAATCTTCAAATGGAAGTTCTTTCCTGAATTCATCTTTTAATGCTTTTTTATTGGCATCAGATTCGTTTAGTTCTCCAAAATTCTGCCAGTATTTTTTTTCACTCATATTAATCCAATCCGCAGTGGCGGATTATTAGCTTAAATCAAACGATTTAAGAAATGAACAATATTGTTTCTTTTTGTTTTAGCCAACCTCTTTGAGAGCCTGGAATATATTTTAATAATGACATTTTCCACATTCTGTTCCACCGATCATCTGCACAGTAACACTATCATATTTTTTATCCTTGATATCCTGGTGGAATTTTTCATAAATGCTGTAAAATTTATTCCCATTTCCTTTTCCATCGTCAAATTGAACATTGGTAGTTCTGTGGCAATTGACGCACCATCCCATACTAAGGTCTGCGAATTGTTTTACCTGAGTCATGTTCTGAATTTCTCCATGGCAGGTTTGACAAGCAACGCGGCCAACTTTCACGTGCTGTGAGTGGTTGAAATAAACGAAATCAGGAAGATTATGAATTTTTACCCATTCAATAGGCTTGCCTGGTTTATCATAGGTTTTTGTGCTAGGATTCCAACCGGCATATTTATATAACTTTTGAATTTCTGCGTTCGCGTCTACTGTTGTTCCATCGTCACGTGTTATCGGGGCTCCGGTATATTCTTTCACAGCCATGTGGCAGTTCATACAAACATTTACAGCTGGAATAGTAGCATGTTTACTGTCCTGGGCACCACCGTGGCAATACAAGCAACTTATCTGGTTTACTCCTGCGTGAACTTTATGAACAAAAAAGATTGGCTGGTTGGGTTGATACCCTTGTTGACGGCCCAGTCCCATAGCGGCTTCCACCAGGAAGTAACCGGCAAAGATGAAAAGAATAATGGTAAGCAACAGTAAATAAGCCTTATTTCTATAAAACGGCACAGGTTGAGGAGATTTAATCCCTTCTTTTTCGTCTGTAAGTTTCTTAAGATTGCTGTTTACCTGAAGCAGTATCAAACCTATAACTGCTAATATTAATGTAAGAATACCATACAATACGGTATTATCAGAAGAAGGAGTTGTATTTACATTACTCACCGCCCCAGGAGTACCAGTAGCCGGACCGGCACCAGCGGGTTTAAAATTATTAGCATATTCTAATATAGCATCAATATCTGAATTGGAAAGATCCGGAAATTCAGTCATAACCACACCACCCATTTGTTGCTTCAAATTCTTCGCATAGGGGTCAGTATTTACCATCGTAGTGGTATTGTGAACCCATTTATACACCCAATCTTTTGAAGGTTCTCTGTCACGGGCGCCTTTAAGAGCAGGCCCTACATATTGTTCATCTGGTTTATGGCAACTTGCGCAGTTTGCTTTAAATAAAGCTTCCCCGTTGGAGGATTGTGCATACAGAAATTCCCGGGAAGAAATTAGAGTTAGAAAAATGAAAACCGCGAATGTTTTAGTAAAAAGCCCTTTGACTTGGTTCATACTCTTATTTACCTATCTTGAATAATGGAATAAATACATTGTTGGCCGCAAAAGTAACGAAGCATGTTGATAAATTCTTAACATTTTTAAATTTTTTTTTTCTTCATTCGTAAATTAATTATACGAAAATTAAGTAAAAAAGTCTCTCGCTTTTAATTCTATATATTGCGGATTCCTTAGATGAGAGCTTTATCCGTTTGTCGCAAAAACATCCTAATAATAATTTAAATACTTCATCTTTGACGAAGAAAATAAGGAAATGATTTTTCTTCTATAAACAATTAAGAGTCGTATTCCTTACTTTTAAAATTGCCGTGCAAATTATTTTTTTAAAAGAAAAAACCGGTAAAACATTACAAAAAATTTACACAACTACTTCAATTTTTATTCGTCAATATGCCTGTAAAAAACATAGTGATCTTTGCCTCTGGTGCTGGAACTAATGCACAGCAAATCATCAATTATTTCAAATATGATAAACAAACAAAGGTGGTGCTCGTTGTTTGTAATAATCCAAAAGCGGGAGTTTTACAAATTGCATCAAACGAGCAAATTCCAGTTTTATTAATTCAGAAGGAACACTTTAAAGAAACCGGTTATTTATCTGAGATTGAAAAGTATGAGCCAAAGCTGATTGTGCTCGCTGGCTTTTTGTGGATGATTCCAAAAATGCTGATCAATCATTTTCCTGAAAAGATAATCAATATTCATCCGGCACTGTTGCCTGCCTATGGAGGAAAAGGAATGTATGGAAGTGCTGTTCATAAAGCGGTGATACAGTCAAAAGAAGAAGAAAGCGGTATCACCATACATTATGTTGATGACAAGTACGATCATGGCAGAACGATCTTCCAGGCCAGGTGCGCACTGGAAGACAATGAAACTGTTGAAAGCCTTGCTAAAAAAATTCATAAGCTAGAACATAAATATTATCCGGTTGTTATCCAATCATTACTAAATAATGAAATTCCGGAATAAGTTTATCAAAATAAAAATCCTTCTTTTTTATCGATTTACTCAGCCTTCCAAAATTTGGTATTCCTGCATCCTCTTAGGACAACTGAGTCAGGAACAATTTATCATCGTATAAAATTTTTTTTGCCGATTCAAAAAACTTTTTATTTTTGAAAATCTTTTGCCAAGATTAGTTTTCCAAAATCCACATGTTTTCATTCATTTTCACATCAGCATTAAGGCTAGTTGATGATTAATTGTTTGTCAAAACAGTTTGAAAAACACTACCAAGTATTGTTTAACCATAAATACAAACACAAAAACAAAAAAATGAGAACATTTTACTTAACTGCTATTGCTATGCTAATGGCGCTAACCACATTTGCCCAAAACCAGGACCAACTACTTGCACGAGTTCGCCGTATCGACGGAGTAGAAGCTTACATCCTTTGTGAACCTTTAAGGGATTATACCACTTTGGTCGATGCCGGCACAGGCTTAAAAGCAGAATCACTGCTGACAGGAGGAATTGTTAATAAAAGTATTGCCGATCGTGTGGAACAATTTATCAGGAAAATTACCAAAGAAAATGCAAGAGTGGATGCAGTAATTTACAGCGCCGGCAGAAGAATTGTAGGTGTGCAATTTACCGATAAAGCTACTCCGGAAAACAAAGAGATAGGACGCGTTTCAAAAGTTGGAGGCTATCCTGTGTATGTGATGAACGAGCCTTTGGAAAATTATTCTGTAATCAATTCTAAAGGTGGTGGCATTAAATGGAAATCATTACTTACTGCAGGTGTGGTAAATAATTCAATCGAAGACGATGTTGAACAAATGGTAAAAAAATTGCAAACCCGGGCTGCCGACGGAATTCTTTTTGATGGTGGAAGAGGTGCTTCAGCAATTATGTTCAAAAGATAACCTTTATAGTTATTTCAATTTAAGGGTTTCAATGGTTGAAACCCTTTTTTATGTTACAGATCCCTGAAATCCTCTTTAAGTAGTAAACCCAATTTTCCTGTAAACTTATTTTCGACATCAGGATTAGCCGTTATAGGATTGAAGCAATTATTAAAGGCCTTTTTTATAAATAACTCAACCACCATTTTTCCCGGTGAGTCGTTTTGTAATCATTAAACCAACGACATAAAGGGTATAATGCAATTACAACCGAAATCCAGATGATGTAAACAACCAGCAGGCTATAACCATCATTTGCTGCCAGGAAATAAAATGGCACTCCTTTCCCAAGCGTTGTTGCTTCTGTGATCGTATGACCATGTGCCATATAAACAACTGCGGATATTAAATGAATCAAATAAAGATGAAGTACATAATAAAAAAAAGGCACTCTTCCATAAATCCTGATCTTTTCGGTAAAAGCATTTTTAACTCTTTCAAAAAATGATAAAAGTAGAAAAGCCGGTCCAATCGTGATACACATATATAACAAGGAAGGCGGATATTTTTGCACATTGATAAATGATAGCAAAGTGAACCAGCCGTTGTTCTGAATGCTCCATGGTTGAGGATTTCCATAAACGTTAATGAAACGAAGCGCTATAAAGAACGCCAACAAACTTATACCTATGCGGTTTAAAATTGTTTTTCTTTGATGAAATGAATATTTTGATGAAAAGAAAACACCGCTGCAATATCCAAGCATCATTAGTCCAGACCAAGGGGCAAAAGGATAAAGCATAACCAGGAAATGATTTTGTGTAATTGGATACACCGCAAAAAATCCATGATGGAAAAGATCCCACCAAAAGCCGGCTTTAAAACCAGGGGCCGCTTCCGCAAAGTCCAGTAGGTTATGCGCAAAAACAATAACTAATCCTATTGCAAGAATAAAATTGTATGGCAATTTGATTATTAATCCCAGCAACACCATGCTTATTCCTATCGCCCATATTACCTGGAAGATAATAAAATTGTAATGTGGATTAAACGTCCAGGCAAATGAAACCACAACTGTCTCAATAAAAATCAACCATAAACCGCGTTTTATCAAAAAAGACTGAAGTGTTCTTTTCGTTTTCCTTAATCCCTGTAAATACACTGATGTGCCGGAAAGAAAAACGAAAACAGGAGCGCAAAAATGAGTTATCCACCTTGTAAAGAATAAAAAGGTGGTAGTAGTTTGCAAGTCAAGCGGATCAGCAGAAGTATGAAAATAATCACGGGAATGATCAAGTGCCATTATAACCATTACAATTCCACGTAAAATATCTATTGAGTCAATTCTTCTTTTGTTGTTGGTTGAACTTACAACTAAATCAGGTTGAGCAACAGTCCTGTTACTCATCGAACCGACCAGATTTGCTTTTGCCATATATTAATTTCTTAAACTGCTGGATATAATTTATAGAAGATAGTAGTCTTACTATAAATATATATAGAATAAAATTTTAAAAAAAATTAATACAAGGGCCACAGTTGACTTTTTTGCTGACCCTTTCAGTTTCGGCCAAAAAGTTTGGCACGCGTTTTTATGTTTTTTATGTGAACTAAAAATTTATTATTATGCTTAGATGGGCCGTTATTTTTATCGTCATTGCAATTATCGCAGCCATATTAGGCTTTGGAGGTATCGCTGCCGGTGCAGCATCAATTGCAAAAGTATTATTTTGGATTTTCCTAGTATTGTTTGTATTAACTCTAATATTTGGGGGAAAGGTGTTCGGATAATAATCCACCCTCCTCAGTTTACATGGCAATACTGCTAAGTTCAACTACTTATTAAATATCCTGTATTTAAATGCAGGATATTTTTTTGTATACATGGAGGTAACTTACTGAAGAAGACTCTAATATATAATACAAATTGTAGAATCGTTTACTCAATCAAATCAAAAACGACCGCTCATCATAAGTTGCTGATAGTATTTTAAATAAAATTCGCAGCAAGATTACTCTGTAGCAAAACTTGCAAACACTATTTACTCTTTTTATACAAGCCCACAAGTTCGCCTTGTGCAAGAATGTGGCCCTTCATCGCTTTTTCAAGGCCGCCTTTACCGGTTTGTTTGCTAATATCAAGCTTCGTATCTAATGCATAAACCATAAAATGATAATGATGAATTCCGGTTGGTGGACACATACCAATATAACCAGTTTTTTGAGCACCGTTTAAACCCTGTTGGCCGGCGTTAAATGCTTCAGGAATTGAGGTAGTTGAAGGATCTATATTCCAAACTACCCAATGGGTAAATCCACCTTTCATTGGTGCATCAGGATCATGAACGATAAGGGCAAGCGATTTCGTTCCTGAAGGAATGCCTGTAATGTCTAACGGTGGACTTAACTGTGCGCCTTCACACGTATATTTCATTGGAATACTACCATTATTTGAAAATGCAGAACTCGTAATTTTTAAAGAAGTGCTGGATGCAAAAGATGATAAAATACATACAGCAAAAACGGAAAATGCTGATTGTAAACGCATGGAATTTTTTTATAAATATATGAAAAAAACCAAACGTTGTTTTAATAAAATTACCGCTAATTCAATAACATTATCATTGAGCAGATTTCTCAATAGAAAATTTTCAATTATTGCGGATGAGAAGAAAAAATTGCTGGATCTTATTGACAAAATATTTGATCCCTGTGGCTAATAAAAATTAAAGATGAATAAATTAAGTTTTATTTGTGGCTTTACCGGTTCGGCACCATTTAGTGTACGCCTGACCGTTAATGTTCCGTCTGATCATCTTCTCCTTTTAAAAAAATAATGAAATTCGTATTCTTTCGGAGGTGTAGCCTTAAGCAGGTTTTTTACAAAATAATCCCAACGGCGACGCATCATATAAAACGAATATTGTCCATAACCATGATGGCTATTTGGAAAAATTACCAGATCATAATCTTTATTAGCTTTTTCCAGAGCCTCAATCACAAGCATAGTATTTGAAGGTGGAACATTGTCGTCCATCATTCCGTGCGCCAACATCAGTTTACCTTTCAGGTTTTTGGCATACAACTCGTTTGCCTGGGATTCATAATTCGAAACACCTTGATCACCCGTTTTTAAAAGACCGTTGTATCGTTCCCCCCAGTCATCTTCATAGTTGCGGTTATCATGATTTCCTGATTCTGCAATTCCTACTTTGAAAAAATCAGGATAAGTAAACATCGCATCTGCTGTAGCAAAACCACCACCCGAATGTCCCCAAATACCGATTTCACTTGTATCAATGTATGAATAGCGTTGAGCCAGTTGACGGATTCCTGTAACCTGGTCAGGCAACGTATTTTCAGCCATGTCCCCATAACTCATGTCATGGTAACTCTTGCTGCGGAGAGGATTGCTGGTTCCTTCAATTTCAATAACAATAAAACCCAATTCCGCTAGCGCCTGGTCATCACCTCGCGAAGCTTCAAATGACCAGCTTCCAACGCTACCTCCCTGGGGACCTGGATAAATATAATCGATGAGAGGATATTTTTTAGAAGTGTCAATTTTCGTTGGTATAAACATCAATCCATAAATATCCGTTTTGCCATCGGCAGCCTTTACAGAAAAAACTTTAGGCTGTTGCCACCCTTTGGCCTTTAATCTTGAAACATCGGTTTTAGCCAATGTCGAAATAACTTTTCCGTTTAAATTGCACAAAACCGTTACAGCCGGAACATCCGGTTGCGAATAGCTGTCAATAAAATATTTTTCATCCGGGGAAAATTGGATAGAATGATTGCCGGTTTCAGGAGTAAGCGTAGTCAGATGTTTTCCTGAAAAATCAACTTTACAAAATTGAGTAAAGTAAGGATTCTGCTTCTCCCTTCCATCAGCAAGAAAATACAATTGTCTGTTCTTTTGGTCGACTTTTAAAAGTTGCGTAACAACAAAATCGCCAGAGGTTATTTTATTCTTCAATTTACCTGTATTCGAATCATACAAATACAAGTGCCCCCAATTATCCCTTTCTGAATACCAAATGATCTCATGGCTTTTTGGAAGATAACGCCAGTTGATTGCTCCCTGCCCTGATTCATATTGTGTCGGAACCTTTTCAGTAAAAACTTCACGCACTTCGCCGGTATTCGCATTCGCTATTCTGAATTTTTCAACTTTATGATCGCGCGATGTTGAAATGAACGCAAGTTCATTTCCATCGGGGCTCCAATCCACATCATCAAACGTTCCACTGCTTGAAACATCATCGCTCAATGTGCCGCGATGTGGATCCGGTGGAATTTGCAGCCGAATTACTTTCGGTGTATCTACATCAATGATCACCCGTTGGATCATAATAATATTGCTGTCTCCCGGTAAAGGATATTTCCATTCCTCCAATTTCGGATGACCAACGTTGGTACTCACGAGATACATCTCCCCTACTTTTCTCTCATCCTGCTGAAATGTTGCGATCTTTTTTGAATCAGGTGACCAACGGAGAATCGCTTTATCACTGTGTTTCCAGCCAGCGTTGTCTGTAGCGTAGCCGAAATATTTTTCACCATCTGTGGTAAGCTGAGTTTCTTTGTCAGTTGAAAGATCTTTAACCCACAAATTGTAATCTTTAATATAAGCCGCTTTTGTTCCATCAGGTGAAACCACTTCATTTCTGTCAGTAAGTGTGTTCGATTCTTTAGGCAAACTCTGTGGCAATAAAACAGACTTCTTCCCTGTTGACGCGTCCATCAATACATAATCGTTTCCATCGGGCTTTGAATCTTCATACCAAAAGCGGGTATTAGAAATCCAACGCGGATCTACGTGGGCATGATCAACATACTTATAAGTGTTATAAGATAAAAACTGCTCGGCGTGCGCGTAATCGTTAGCAGTAAGAGTGTCCGAACATTGGGCAGCCGTATTTACAGAAATAAGGGCTGCGATTGAAATAAAAAAAAGGATTTTCATTGATGTAATAGAAACTTTTTCAAAGAGGAAATGTATTTGCAAATAAATGGTATTTGCAGTAAATATATTCCTGCTTCTTTCTTAAAAAACGACTAATATAACGGTAATTCAACTTTTTGAACCGATTTTTATTTTCTATAATTATAAAATTTTTTTCATTGGCTACCCGGCAACTATTATCTTTAATGCTTCGTATTGCTTTGTCTTCATCAATTATTGTATTTCTTTTTAATTACTAGCTAACAACCACGTTTTAAAAACCAATAACTACTATGGCTGAAACTTTAACCCAGAACAGGCTTTATTCGCTTGACGCGCTTCGTGGATTTGATATGTTCTGGATCATGGGCGCAGAAGAGATTTTTCATGCAATGGCGAAAGCCACAGGGGGCGCACCCTTCTGGCAAACCTTGGCTAACCAGTTGACTCATCCGGCCTGGAACGGTTTCCACTTTTACGACCTCATATTTCCGCTTTTCCTTTTCATTGCCGGTGTTGCGACTCCTTATTCTGTTGGGCGCGAACTTGAAAAAGGAAAAACAAAACAACAGGTACTCTGGAGAGTTGTAAAAAGAGGTTTGATACTTGTTATTCTTGGAATTATTTATAATAATGGATTGGTGATTGAGCCAATTTCAAAAGTTCGTTTTGCCAGCGTTTTGGGCCGGATTGGTTTGGCATACATGTTCGCAAACATCATTTATATTTTTTCTAATTACCGAATCCAGATCATTTGGTTTTTTGCAATACTCATCGGTTACTGGCTGATGTTTAAATTTACTTCGGCCCCCGGTTTTCCTCCCGGAGATTTGACTATGCAGGGAAATTTTGCTTCTTACGTTGATCGGGTTCTATTACCTGGAAGACTTTATTTAGGCATTCATGATCCCGAGGGAATAATGTCTACCATTCCTGCAATTGCCACTGGTTTGCTCGGAATTTTAACTGGCCAGCTTTTGAAGAATGGACAAATGAGTAAAGAAAAGAAAGCGGGCTGGATGGCACTTACCGGTGTTATCTTAATTGCCGTTGCGCTTATCTGGAACTTTGATTTCCCCATCAACAAAAACCTATGGACAAGTTCTTTTGTTTTAAATGTTGGTGGAATAAGCCTGCTACTTCTTTCTTTGTTTTATTACATCATTGATATATTGGGGTATAAGACCTGGGCTTTCTTTTTTAAAGTAATCGGCATGAATTCAATTCTTATCTATATGTCGGGAAAATTCCTCAACTGGGAATACAGCACCAATGCATTTTTTGGATGGTTAGGACAATTGGTTGGAAATCCGTTTAATGTAGTGGTGATCGCCATTTGCCTGGTTTTGGTTAAATGGGTTTTCCTTTATTTCCTTTATAAAAAGAAAGTATTTCTTCGCGTGTAACCTACAAGTAAAATATCTTGAAGGAAAAATAAGACGCTAAGGCCTCCGCGGAAATGCTTAATTTTTGCGGTGAAATTTGTATTTAATTTAAATCTCACCTTGCAATTTATTTTCAATTACTTCGTTTCTACACACATCATAATTCTGATTACACATCGATGAAAAATATTATAATAACTGTAATATTACTCATGCCATATGGTTTAAAGGCACAGGATAGTACTCCTAAATGGAATTTCTCAACGGGGATGAATCTAACATCAATTCCTACCCAATATTTTAAGGGCACTGATACAGCATATCATAATACTTTATCTGTTTCTCCTTTTATAAGTTTAAGAAGTAAAGGAGGTTTTGGTTTTATTTACTCGCCATGGTTCTTAACCGGTGGTTCCAATCCCGGCATTTTTATAAATGAAGCAACTGTTGGCCTCGAACAATACGACAAAAAGAAATTTGATGTTGTGGCAGATTATAACCATTATTTCTTTACAGGCAACTCTAGTGTAACCACTTCTCCTTTAACCAATGAGATTTTACTTGATGTTACTTATAAAGAATGGTGGCTTAGACCAAGGGTAGCAGGAGGGTTCGGATTTGGCACAAATAAAGAAGATTCCGCTTCTCAATTTGCATTTGATGTTGAACTGGAGACCGGAGTTAGCCACTCTGTCGATTGGACCGGCAACAATGATTTTTCATTCAATATAACACCCTCGCTTTTCATAAATGCCGGTACTAATGAATATTTTTCTTTTTTGAAACTTTCAAAATACATCACACATAGCAACAATCTTAATAAAGTTGTTAAAAATGTTCATGCAAGCAATAAAGGCAGGGGAAGAGGCAATTCTACTACACCTACTACAACTTCTGTTCAAAGCGCTATTAACAACGAAACACTTTCCATCAATAACCTTGAAATCAATTTGGAAGCGACAGTTGAACACGCTTCTTTCAGCATTCGTCCCTCGAGCAGTTTATATATTCCTTTTGCGAAGACCAATTCTGTAGCCGGTTATTGGGAGTTGAATTTGTCTTATTATTTCTAAAGATTCATAATCATAATGAGTAAATCGAATTAATAGCTGAGCTTTTGCAATGTGTATTACAGAAGAGAACTTCCCACGTAAAATATTATCTCCGAAACAATATTGTTTTACTGTTGACTTACGAAAATTGCTATTGTATTGGCAATTTTCGTTGACATAATTCTGAGAAAAAGAAAATGTGTTTATTTAGCCGGCGTGATAACTATATTTCTATATTCAATCGGACCATGATCACCTTGTAAATAAATTGGTCCGGGCGCGCCTTCATCACTATCAAGAGCGCCGCCGGTAATCCCCGGAATTTCCTGGTTGCAAATGACCTTCTTGCCGTTTACATATACCGTTACCATTCTTCCAATAAGTGTAATATCAAAAGATTGCCATTCGCCTGCTGATTTTGCTTCCATTTCACTCGGTGTTAAAAAGCCATATACGCCTCCAAGAAGAACATTTGAAGGTTCCATTCCTTTGCTGTCTATTACCTGCACTTCATATCTGCCGCGTAAATAAACGCCACTGTTACTCTCCTGGGGATAACGAAATTCTATGTGCAGTTTGAAATCATTAAATTTACGATTACTGACAAGATTTGAACCTGAATGTGGACTCTTCAAAATTCCGTTAGACACGATCCATTGATTTTCACCGGTAGCGTGCCATTGATTCATGGTTTTTCCATCAAAAAGTTCAATAGGAGTATCCCAATCAGGTTCTTTGTCGCTATGAAGGCGAGGCGCCTTTTTCCCAACCCAATTATAAGTATTGCCATCGGGAAATGTCATCGTTCCGCTAAGGCTATCACCGTGTAGGGTTCCTTCTACTTTCAGATCATTCGGTTCATTTTCCCATTGCGGAGGAATAGAAAAGCTCATTTTCCCATTTTCAAGATATATTCTGGAAATAGGACGAGCGCTTCCCCCGGTTCCAACAAATCTTCCAACAAGCATTTTCAAACCTGAATGGTGGATCTCGAGCCAGGAAGGATACATTTTACTATTAATGTTGACAGTAAGGTCCCATCGCGCCTGGATGGCAATTGAATCTGAGTCGCTATTATAAGTTTTATTAGCGGTCGCTGATATTGATAGCAATAGGAAAGAAGCAATCAACGGCAAGCAAAAATTCCTTTTTGTAACTGAAAATACAATCTTTTTCATCGAAAATTTGAGTTTTATTTTTGGTCAAATTACTTAAAATTATTAAATATAATCGTTTTTTTAAGAGTCGATTTTTTTCAATTTGCAATAAATCAGTAAAAAAAACTAAAGAAATTATTTTGATAATAAAAAAAGGTTTAATTTTCGCCCTAACTCATAAGCAGTTAGTTTTGGTAAAGTGCCCCTGTTTCTACAGGGGCACTCAATTTTAGAACCTTTTCGCGCCTTTTTCAAAACAAAAACTTAATTATTTGTTTGTTTGCTGGAAAACAAAAAAAGTAAAGTGGCTATCAATTACTCATTTCTACAATTCTTTTAGAGATAGTCAATTCAAGGCCATCATAATGTAGACGCATCAAGATCAAGAGCGCGAAGCCTCCTGATTTCGGAATCCCACACGAATGTATCAACCGGCCCGCCATTGTAACGTATCCTCCCGGCCAACCACCTCTTGGCTTCAAAAGTAATGAGAGATAGTTTTGCCTGAAAAAAATAAATCATGCGCAATAATCCTGAAGTGCGGCAGCAAATGTTTGAGCTGATCGAACAATGGAAACAAAGTGGCCTTTCTCAAAACGCATTCTGTGAGCAGCAGTCAATCCGTTTTCATAAGTTTTATTATTGGTATAAATGTTACCGGAAAGACAATGATATTTCTGATAAAAATAATCGGGGTTTTGTTAAGTTGAAAATAGAAAAGCCATCTGTCGCATTTTCGGTAGAGATCCATTTTCCGGGTGGTGTTCACGTACTTTTTCATGAACCGGTAAGCAGCAATTATATAAAAACGCTGATCAGTTAGGGATGTTACATTTATCTGCATCCTGCAAATATTATTTATATCTGCAGCCAGCCGATATGCGCAAAGGCTTTGATAGTTTGAGTGGCATCGTTACCTCAGAATTAAAAATGGATGTTTTAAACGGAGCCGTATTTATTTTCATTAATAAAAAGCACAACCAGGTGAAACTGCTTTTATGGGAAGGTGATGGTTTTGCTATCTATTACAAAAGGCTGGAAAGGGGGACTTATGAAATGCCCGCTGCCGCAAAAAATAATACTGGATTTTCCATCACTCATCAAGCACTTCAACACATCCTCCAGGGCGTCTCTTTAAAGAGTGTACGCAAGCGCAAAAGATATCAACAACTGACTGAAAACTGTGGATAACACCTTTCATGAAAGGGCTGATACCACTGCATTGTAGTACATTTGCCTTGTGATAGAAACAGCCACTGATTATAAAAGTTTGTACGAAGAATCTGTTCAGCTACATGAAGAATACGTCAAAAAATTTGATCAGGAAATAATCACTTTACGACATGAAATCGCCAATTTAAAACGATTGATATTTGGAAGCAAAAGCGAAAGCTTTATTCCACAGGATACTCGCTCTACTCAACTCAGTCTGGATATGCAGGCGGAAGCAGTTGCCACATGCTCTGTAATAAAAGCACAGAAGATAGAATATACCCGCCAGCAGCTTGAAATTAAAAAGAATCATCCGGGCCGTACCCAACTTCCTGAACATTTAGAGCGCTGGGAAATAATTATTGAACCGCCGCAACTAACCGGTGGATGTAAAAAAATTGGTGAAGAGATAACCGAAGAATTAGAGTATGAGCCGGGGAAATTGTTTGTAAACCGGTATGTGCGGCCGAAGTATGTGATGGCTGATAACAGTGAAATAATCATCGCTCCGATGATGGATCGTCCTTTACCAAAAGCCATTGCAGGTCCGGGTTTGCTGGCACAGATTATCATTGATAAATATGTGGATCATCTTCCATTGTATCGCCAGGAACAACGTTTTAAAAGAGAAGGAGTAAACATCCCATACAGCACCATTAGCGATTGGATCAAAAATGGTTGCGTGCTTTTGGATCCTTTGGGTGAATCACTCAAAAAAATGGTTATCAGCAGCGATTATTTACATGCTGATGAAACGCCTCTAAAAGTTTTAGATAAAAATAAAAAAGGCACCACTCATCGCGGTTTTTACTGGGTGTATCACAACAGCATAGATAACCTTGTATGGTTCGATTACCGGGAAGGAAGAGGAAGGGAAGGCCCAAATGAAGTACTCAAAGATTTTAAAGGTTACCTTCAAACGGATGGTTATAATGTGTATGATATTTTTAAAGAAAATAAAGATATCACCGTGCTTCATTGCATGGCTCATGCACGAAGAAAGTTTTTTGAAGCAAAGGAGAATAATGCCGCTGTTGCTGAGTATGCTCTGGAGCAGATTGGATTGCTATATGCCATAGAGCGAAAAGCAAAAGAACAACAATTAACTGCCGGTGAAATTTTTGAGTTACGCCAGGCAGAAGCGTTGCCAATATTGGAATCATTAGGAAAGTGGATGAAAGAAACTTACATCAAATCCCTGCCCAAAAGTACGATAGGCAAAGCATTGGGTTATAGTATTGAAAGATGGCAGCAGCTGATGATGTATGCAAGTGATGGTAAATTAAACATTGATAATAATCCGGTAGAAAACAGCATCCGTCCTGTTGCCATTGGCAGAAAAAATTATTTATTTGCCGGTAGTCATGAGGCAGCTGAGCGCAGCGCCATGCTTTATTCTTTTCTTGGAACCTGCAAACTCAACAGTATTAATCCTTTTATCTGGCTGCAGGATGTTTTGCGCAGAATAAGTAATCATCCTATCAATAAAATTGAAGAACTGCTGCCCCAGAACTGGAAAACACTTGCATAGTAATTTATTTTCAATTAATTTGAATGTGCTTGGCCGGAGGGATACGTTACTACTACCGCTCAATAGAGTTTTTTCAGCCGAAACTCCTGTTGAATCAAGCACAGGCGTTGCTTTTTTTTGCACATCTGCCATCCTACATAAATGCGATGTTGCCTGTAGTTGTCAACGGTGTTCTATTAAACCGATTTTACTACTGTCAGTAATTGTGATTTGTGGAAACAGGTCGTCTTTTGTGTTGGTATTCCGTCTTGTCCGGATGAAAAAAGTAAATACTTGTCACCAATCTTTTTATAATTGTAATAAGAATCTGCTTTTGTGTTCATTCCTTGCACTGCGTCATTAATTGGTGCTAATTTATCATCATCTAAAAGTTGTTTTAAATTGTCAGGATATTGTCCATGCTCCAATTTATAAAACTCAATATTTTTTACTAAGCTATTTAATTGCATTTGTGAAATACTTTCAAACCCTTTCTTGAAAACAGCAGCATGTGTTCCTGCATAAAAAAGAGTTGAATAAACAATAATTGTCCAAACAATACCTGCCGCACCGATTATTGAAAGCCATTTGTCTTTATACTTTAACAGACCGTAAAGTAGAAGCCCTAACCCAACAAATGCACCTACCAAAGGTATTAAACAAAGAAGTCCTAACAAATAAGGTGGTTTTGGTTTTACTGTGATTATTTTGTCCATTGTTGTTAGTATTGGGTATCGCCGAACAATTATCGGCAACACAAAGAAAAGTACCTGAAAAGTGCTTTAGAAGCCAGCATTAAAAATCTTGCTGAAGCGTTTCAAATGTTTTGATGATTTAAAAGTAGTTATTATATTTTTCAAATAATAATTTTACTATTTCTTTTATGCCAACAACGCCCATACACTATTTACAAGACCAACAAGGAAAACTCTTGCCAAGGGGAAAGGTTCAATCACTTTTAAGTCTTTCTCTTTCAAAAGTAAAATAAAATAAACCTACCATATTAACTTTCTCAACGGGACTTTAGGTACATAGGAT
>Ga0157371_10002543_pt1 | contig 17323 bp, 21 predicted proteins | sample C45metaG_FD_113462 | JGI IMG/M metagenome (GOLD analysis project Ga0157371, IMG submission 113462) | Corn rhizosphere microbial communities from Kellogg Biological Station, Michigan, USA - C4-5 metaG | ecosystem: Host-associated > Plants > Roots > Rhizosphere > Soil | place: USA: Michigan...
CCTTTTGCTTTATCACGTCTTGGTAACAATGTGGATGCCGGCTATTGACAAAGCAGGGCAGGGTGTGGTAGAGGGCTGTGGGGTTCGTGGCTGTTTGGGTGTTTGGGTTGTGGAGAATTTGTGGTAATGTGGTTTTGGTACAGCACACAACAAAGGAATAGTTCACATGATGTCTTGCACGATACACACGAATTGTGTTACGGGAGATATGCGTGACTATCCAACAAAGGGGTATGACATGGCTACTGATAAGTATTTCACTTCCGTTCCTTACAAAGCTGAGATTCTGGTTGTTGCTGAATCTCACAAGGTGATTGAGATGCAGAACAACGGTTACCCGAAAACTGTTGCTGAGGTTGACGGCGGTGTTCTGTTGAAGCTCACTGTAACAGCGGATTCGTTGGAAGAGCTGACAGCTAAGGTTGCTGCTGTTATGGGTGCAGCGCTATGAACGAGTTTTTCACGTTTGCGGGCGTCCTGGTGTGGTTGGGTTTGTTTGCGGTGTGGTGTGTTGCGGTTTGGTTGGACTCATGAGCCGCGCATTACCTATTGAGGGCGATACTACAGTGAATGAGCTTATTGCTGTGTTGTTGGAGTTTCCACCTAGCACAGTGGTTCGTATCAGGACTGAACACCCTAATGCGCAAGGGGAGTTGCTTGCTGTGGTTGATGGTGAGGAAACTATCTTGATGGATACGTGGGCTACGTGGACTCCATGATTGGGCGTTGGCTTGCTCGCGTGTCGTTGTCGTGGCGGTTGTTGGAGTGGAGTGTGATGGATGATGAAGTCTAAACATGGGTTAGCGGAAACCACGAATTGCCTGGTTGGTACTAATCGCGTTGCTTACCACTGTATTTGCGGTGAGTTTTGGGATTGGAACAAGGCTGCTTTTGAGTATCACGTAGAAACAGGCCTATCCCCTGATGAGGATACATGGGGGCTTCAAGACTTGATTGAGTGGCGGTCAGGTGCAACTGTCGAACGGCCAATTTCTGAGTTTTCGATTCAGGATTTGTTTGGGAACACTAATGGTGTTTACGTGAGTATTCCTGTTGTGTTCTTTTGCAAGGAGTGTGGTTGCTTGGTTCAGGATAGGCAGCTACACACTAACTGGCATAACAAGCTGGTGCGTTAGCGTGTGGCGGATTATGTATCTTGATACGCGGTATGGTCCTGATGGTGAGTTTGTTGTTTTGGATGAGATCAAGTATTGGTCTCAGTTGCAGCGCACGTTGGCGCTGTTGGAGTATGTGCCTTATGCCAAAGATATTGATTGGGAGAGAATCTAATGCGTGTTGTCCTTGATCGTACGATGAAACAAATTATTGCGTCGGCCAAGAGTGTTGGTGCGCAAGAAGCGTTGGAGGGTATCGAACCGGTGTTCACGATCCTCAACGCTAAGAGCGCGAAGATTCGTAAGCTGACTGCTGAGGTGGCCAAGCTGAACAAGGTGCTGCAGTATCAGCGCACACACATCGGGACGTTGAAGCGCGAGCTTGCGCAAGTTCGGCAGAACATCGTGAATGGTGTGTACACCACCCCTGCCAGTGGCTACCACGTCGTTGCATCATGCTCCAAGGCTGGTAACTACAAGGCTCCTGCTACGTCTGACTTGTCGTTGTCTGATGCGTCGGTGGCTCTCACGAGTCTTGTCCGTTCGGGCTGCGACGATTGCGTGTTCACCATTGAAGTCTTCTAAGCGTCCTGTGAGGGATGTGGAGGTGGAGCGGTTAGCGCGTGAAGCGCTGACACTCCATTTTAAAATGTCAGGGGCGCTAACGTCCGATGCTGTTGACACGGCAATGGGCTTGTATTCCAAGGCTTTCGGACCTGGTGCAGCGCTCGCGTTCATCAACAGGGTAAACCGCGAACTATCCGAAGATGCTTGGAGCAAAGTTTCTAGCGTCTAGTAACACCGAAACCGCCGTAACCACTTGGTTACGGCGGTTTCGTGTTTGTGACGTGTTGGTGTGTCGGATTTGCACTGGTTGGAAAGTGTGTGTAATGTAGTTCTTGTGTTCAGCACGGAACACCAACACCTAGGAGATACAGCACATGTCTGAAACCACCGTTTCCACCGCCGTTGCAACTACCGCCGACACCGAAGTTGTACCGGGTCGCCGCGTTCGCCCGTTGTCCACCATCCCGGCGAACAGCTTTGAAGAGCGCGTTGCCGTCCTGAACATTCTTGGTGCGTCGGAGCCGATCAAGGAAAACCTGAACAAGGTGATCCACGTCACCAACCTGATCGTTCAGCCCGTCGAAATGGTCGATCAGGAGACAGGCCAGTTCGGCGAGGTTCCCCGCGTCACCATTGTGGACAAGGACGGTAAGAGCTACCACGGCACCTCATCCCCACTTCACCGCGCACTGACAGACATTCTGTTCATCATGGGTGATCCCTCCACTTGGGGAACTCCTGTTCCTGTCAAGATCACGATGGGTGGCTCGGGAACTCGCCAGTACTTCGATGTCAAGGTTCAGCCACTCAACAGCAAGTAGTCCGTCCACGTACTGTTAATGTAGAAGTGCCCCACCGGTTGGTGGGGCACTTTTATTATGCCTGGGGGCAAATTTGTCTAATCGGTCTAGTGGTGGTAATGAGCGCGCGGAACTACTCGCGCAAGTCAAAGCGAAACATCGTGCAGCGGGCAGCAAGGTATCCCGACTCAAGAACTCCGGTGGAGTGAATATCGCCGGAACACAACACGATGTCAGGCGCGACATCAAAAAGGTTGAGCGCTACAACACTCCCCAACTCAAAGCGTATCTATCCAAGCTGGAGGGCTTCACCAGTCGTTCCACACGCTTCATTGGAGACAAGCACGGCAGGGTCATGGACCCTGACAAGTGGGCACGCTACAAAGAGCTGGAACGGGCTGTCAAAGCCAAGGAAGAACGCGAATATTCCAGGATCAAGGATGTTCGGTTGCCGCAACCAGGAACATCCAAAAAGAGTAAAAAGTCATACACGATTGATGACCGAAACCGAAGCATCCTGCCAACAAGACGTGGCGGTAAGAACAGGACAACGAATAGCCCGTTCAACAGTCCTGTCAGGAAACCTCATCAGATAGCTTCCGAACGTTCGCTAGACGTACTCATGGAGGGTTTGCTAAAGCGGTTGGCCGGTGGATACAAATCAACAGAGATCGCAACACAGCGCCGAATCTTCGATGACATGCTCGCAACCATCGGAAACGACAAACTACGTGACGACGTATCCGAGTTGTCAGACCGTGAGTTTGACATCATGTGGAACCACACATCGATGCCTGATGATATAGTGGATATTTACGTGCTCATGCGTCATGATGACGATGACACCGAAGAGCAACATAACCAAAAACTCATGAGTATCGATCAAGAAAAGATCAAACACAGTGGCGAACGAATCGGAGCATGGATTGGTTGGGCAAAGTCGCTTAAACTTAATGGCTGATTTCGAAACAAACACGCAAGAGGAATCATGTTGGGTTTGGGGTTGGGGACTATGCAACATCGAAACAGCCGAAACACTGTGGGATGTCGAAATCGGCGGGAGCATCGAATCTTTCCTTGACAGGATCAGCCAACATGATGCCACTGTGTACTTCCATAACCTGGGTTTCGACGGCACGTTCATTCTTGACTGGCTACTCAAAAACGGTTACAGCTACGATCCCGATCAGTTTGGGCGTAAAGGCAAATTCAAGACGCTAATCTCCAACATGGGTACGTTCTACTCCATCACCATTCGCTGGTTCAACGGCAAACGTACCGAGTTCAGGGACAGCTACAAGAAACTCCCAATGTCCGTTGCCGCCATTGCCGAAGCGTACGGAATGGATATAGCCAAGGGCGATCTAGCGTATGAAGTCCACCGGCCCAGGGGACACAAACCAACACAGGATGAGCGCTACTACATCGGTACCGACGTGCTGATTGTCTCCAAGGCCCTGAGGGTACAACTTGCTGAGGGAGCCACACGCCTTACGGTGGGGAGTGATGCGTTGCATGAGTATAAGAGCATCATCAAGACCAAAGCGTTCAGCACCAAGTTCCCTGTCCTGGCGGATTCGACGGACAGGGAGATACGTGGTGCGTATCGCGGTGGCTTCACGTATGTTGCTGAACGGTTCAAGGGGAAACGGTTGGGGTGTGGCAAAACGTATGATGTGAACAGCCTCTATCCCTCAGTGATGTATGACAGGTTGCTCCCGTATGGGGAACCAATCTATGTTGAGGGTGCGCCGGAGCCGAACGATTTGTATCCGTTGTATATAGCGAACATCACGTTTACCGCGACGTTGAAGCCCGACCATATCCCTGTGATTCAGGTCAAGGGCTCACATCGGTTTACGGCAACCGAGTACCAGACAAAAATCTTGGACCCCATCACAATGATGGTGTCCAGTGTTGACCTGGAATTGTGGGAGGAACATTACGATTTGGAGATTCACGCTTTCGACGGTGCGTGGATGTTCAAAGCCGAAACCGGTGTCTTTAGCGAATACATCGATAAGTGGATGGAGGTCAAGCGAACAAGCACAGGAGGTAAGCGCGCACTAGCCAAACTATTTTTGAATGCACTGTATGGTAAATTCGCTACAAACCCAGACATCACAGGCAAATACCCAATACTAGAGGATGATCGTGTCAAACTCGTTACCGGTCCTGAGGATACTCGCGACCCTATTTATACCGCTATGGGTGTTTTCATTACAGCCTATGCTCGCGCTATCACCATTCGGGCAGCACAAGCAAACTATGACACATTCGCATATTGCGACACCGATTCTCTACACCTACTGGTAACCGAACATCCAGACAACCTTGACATCCACAAAGACAAGCTAGGCGCATGGAAGCATGAATACGACTTCACCGAAGCATTGTTTGTAAGAGCCAAAACCTACATAGAAAAGAAAGCATGGCGGGGTGTGCCGTTCATAGTTCAGCATGAGACACACATTGCCGGTTTGCCTGTCAAGGTAGCCAAACAGCTAACGATGGAAACTCTTGTTCCTGGTGCGAACTTCAAGGGAAAGCTAGTCCCGAAGCGCGTACCGGGAGGAATCGTTTTACATGATGTTGGTTTCACAGTTCCGGTGTGGTAAGTTTTATCTATCGCCGCAACAACGCGGCCCAAATTATATGAAAGTGGTACAGCACATGGCTCCCAAGACCAAGAACTCTAACTTCACCGCCGTTATCCGTGATGAGGAATACGTCGAAGCACTGACCGACTACCAGTGGTCGAACCGCCTCACGCGCCCTGAGCTGGTACGTGCCGCCATCGATTTCTTCGCCGAAGCCAAGGGCATCAAGGTGCCGTCCGCCGATGAGGCCGAGATCGCCGTAACCGATGAAGCCGAAGCCGCCGAGCAGGCCGAAGCCGCCGAAACCGTCAAGACGGAAGCCACCACCCGCCGTCGCTAGGATTCGTGCCTGTCAGACTCGCTAACATCATAATCTCCCGTTACGTGCTAGCCTTAAATGGTGTTTCGGGATTGAGCAAATTAGGGATAGCTCCCTGGTGATGTTGCACTTGATAGGCCGGATAAAGAAAGAAACCGAGGCCCCCAACACAAGATGTTGGGGGCCTCACTTTTACCTAAACAGGAGAATAACGTGGAATTTGAAGACTTGCTTGACGCTCTTATCAACCCCGGCGAAGATGGTGCGCCGGAGGGAATTTTCGATCAGTTGCGTGAAGCGCACACCGGCGCACTTGCTGGTAAGGATGAGGAAATCTCATCCGCAACCGAGGGACTTGCGGCATTGCAAGCACAGTTCGATGCGCTTTCCCGCGAACTGGTTGAAGTAAAGGCTACAAAGTTTGATAGCCTCATGGCAGCGGGAACCCCGAAAGATGGTGATGACGATTTGAATGCTGAAACATTCAACGATGTTGACACCGAGGGCGAACTCGAAGACGCCGATTTTTTCGCAAAGGAAGATGACAAGAAATGATCAAAAACACCGGCCCACTGATTCAACGGCCCAACGCCGAAATCCTCGACGGTTTGCGCGGCTCCATGTCGGCAGCTTATCGATCCCGAATTCCGAAGTCCGATCAGGGTGACGCGTCGGCAACCATTCGCGCCCTCCAGAAGTACAAGCCACACATGAACGAATTCATCGACGCATTGGTGAACCGGATTGGGCTGGAAATCTACCGGCGCAATTCCTGGACCAACCCGCTTGCTGTGTTCAAGCGCGGCCTGATGGAATTCGGCGACACCGTTGAGGAAGTCCAGGTTGGTCTACTCAAGGCCCACCACTACAACGAGGATCGCGAAACCTCGATGGCGGACCTGTACGAAACCGAGTTGCCGGAAATCCAGTCCAGCTTCCACCGCATCAACCGCAAGGTGTACTACAAGGTCACCATCACCAAGGTGATGCTGAACCGTGCGTTCCTGACCTCCAACGGCATCAGCGACATGATTCAACAGCTCATGGAAGCTCCCACCACGTCTGACAACGTGGATGAGTTCCTGCACATGACGCAACTGTTCCAGGAGTACGACGCGAACGGCGGTTTCTACCGCGTAAACATCCCCGACGTTGCAGCGCACACGTCCACCGAAGCTGATGCCAAGGCAGCGTTGCGAGCCATTCGCTCCACCGCTGGCAACCTGAAGTTCATCAACCCGAAGTACAACGCGGCCAACATGGAAACCGCTGCCGAAATCGAAAAGCTTGTGCTTTTCGTTTCGCCCGAATTCCGTGCCGGTGTCGATGTGAACGCCCTTGCTGCCATGTTCAACAAGGAATACGGGCAGACCATTGAACGAATCATCGACATCCCCGCTGACCGTTTGGGGGACAACACCATTCAGGCAATCCTCACCACGGAAGATTTCTTTGTGGTGCTCGATACCCTGTTTGAAACGGCAGAGCTCCAGGACCCCTCCAAGCTGTCCTGGAACTACTTCATGCACCACCACTCCATCATCAGCGCGTCACGGTTCGTTCCCGCTGTTGCGTTCACCACCGGACCAGGAACGGATGACATCGTGGATGACTACGCTGTGACAGGTATCTCTGACATCAAGGTCGAAAATTCGGCCGGCACTTTGGTTGCTGCTGAGGGCACCGAGGTAGAGCGAGGAACTGCGTACCAGCTTGAAGCACACGGCACGACTGCTACGGCAGGTGAGGAAGCCGCCGTTCGGTGGTCCGTTGAGGGTGCATCGACGTTCCAGACGTACATCAGCGCTGACGGTGTGTTGCACGTTTCCGGCATCGAACAGGGCTTCCCGTACGACGCTGATGGGGCCGGAGCTGGTGAAGCTGTCGATGTCATCGACGTTCGCGCCACGACTGTTTGGGTGAACCCTGAGGATCCCAACGCGGAACCGTTCACCAAGACAGCGCGACTCACTGTGACAGGTGACTCGTTGGAGCTGTGGCCGGTCCCTGAGGAAGCTACCGCGTAAGCGTGATACGCTGACCTTGTTGCATGTGCTGTAACTAATGGAGTCCCCCACACCAACCCGCCGGTGTGGGGGACTTCTCAATTTGAGAGGAAGCAATGACAAATCCCGAAGTAGTTGAATGGTTCAACACCGCGCCCGGTGTTGGCATGAATCCTGACAAAGCACACGATTACCAGTGTGTTGATGCAATCGATCAGTTCGCCCAAGACCTTACCGGCGTCCACTGGACTGAGTGCGTCGGTGGTGTGAACGGTGCCAATGAGCTGTTGGATCGCGTGCCCGACAAGTATTGGATCAGGATCGACAACGATGAGTCGAACCCCAACCAACTCCCGGTGTTTGGTGATTGGGTTGTCTACGGCGGCGACGATGTGAACAAGTACGGACATGTTGCCGGTGTCCTGGCGGCAACCAAGTTCGGACCGAAAGTGCTTCAACAGGACGGTTCGCGGAAGTATCTACCGATGCATGTTGCGTACCTGAAATGGAACCAAAAGGGAACAGGCAACATCCTTGGGTGGTTGCGGTTGCGTGACTCGGTTATTCGCGACACCGGAGCCGCTGCCCGAATTTAGGTGTTAATCTCATTACATGAGAATTCACCCATTAGCCCTAGTGCCGTTGCTTTGCGCAATGGCACTAGGGTTTCTTATTTTGCTGGTAACGTTTATCGTGATTGTTGTTGCCGCTACCTCGACCGTTTTGGAGATTATCAGTTATGGTAAATGAAATTTACGATTTGCCAACACCAAAAGATTTTGGGTTGGAATTTAATTATGCGTCCTGGCCTCACAACAGTGAGGTGACGCTGTGTAATGTGAACTGGAACAACGATTACCGCGACGTTGTGCGATTCGCGAATCAGGATGCACTCAACACATACTTGGAGGAAAACAGCGGACCCTCCATCACCATGAACGACCTCACCAACGTGAGGTGGGGCGAACCGATCGATCTTGATATTCCGTTGAGTATTGCTCAAGAGTTTAATTACATCAAGGTCACCAATCCTGCTTTCCCGATAACTGGTGACAAAGCAAAGTCATACTACTACTTCATCCAACACGTACAATTCATTGCCGGTAACAACACCCGGCTTTACGTGCAGCTCGACGCATGGCAAACATTCGCCTACACCACCGTGTTTGGTAATTGCTATGTCGAAAAGGGACATGTTGGAATCGCAAACCAAAATTCTTTCGACAATTTCGGGCGCGACTATCTCACGGTCCCTGAGGGTATGGACATTGGTAGCGAATACCAAATCATGGACATTCTCAGCAGGAGTATCGCGACGGCAGGTTTCTACCCAAGCGACGATTACAAGAGCTACGACATCATGATTGTTAGCACCGTTACGCTTGCGGGTGTGTTTCTTGGTGGTGATGATGAAGACAGTAAGCCGGTTGTCAATTCCGCTAAAGGCTCGATCCTGGAAAACATTGCATCAGGGGCCGAAATTTATTTCATGGATACCGGCAATTTTGATCGCCTGATGAAAGTCATGAGCACTCGACCCTGGATCAGCCAAGGCATCATCAGCATTACCGCCGTTCCCGAACTCAGTATCTACCAAGTGCCAACTGAGGATGTGATGATCTACGGTGGTGATGATGGAATCGTGAATGCGCGCAAACCGCTCGACACCGCTGGTGGCATACACCCTAACGTCAAGGTCAAGCACACGCTACAAGGGAGCTGGCGGGATAATGTGTTGGCACGCATACCAGCCCGTTACCGTGGCCTCAAAAAGCTGTTGACAGCTCCCTACATGATGTTGGAGCTGACCTCCCAAACAGGCACACCGTTGGCCCTGAAACCCGAATCCTGGAACGACGCTGATGCCAAGGTTGTCGAGGTTCCCAGCTACTCACCATCCGGCGCGCGCCTGATGTTCTACCCGTACCGGTACAACGCGTCACCAACCGGCCTGGCACCTATCGAGTTTTCCAATGGTGTGTATCAGGACGGTGGAGAGGGTCTGGACATGGCAACGGGAATTTTCAATTTCCCGCAACTTCCGTTGGTCAACAACGGTTACCTGTCCTACATGGCATCAAACAAAAACTCCATTGCTTTCCAGCACGCAAGCGCTGATTGGTCCCAGCAAAAAGCAATCATGGGAGCCGATCAAGCTGTCAGCAACACAGCCCAAAGTGTCCAGACATCGGGGGAACTCAACCGCATCGGGAACGACACCGCCCAAGCATCAACAGCTCTCGGTAACGACACCCTTATCAAACACACGATTGTTGGTGGTGTCGCAGGAGTCATCAGGGGGACAGCAAGCAATGGTGTCGGTGGCTTTGTGTCTGGTGTTGGTGGTGCTCTTGAATCAGGCATCAACGCGGCAATCAACATCAATGCGAACAACAACCAAACAGGGTTGAACGTTTCCGGTAGTCGCTTGGCAAACAACGCAAGCAACGAATTGGCAACCAACATAGCGGACAGCAACCGCGCATTGGCCGGACGTGTCGCCAGTGGTGACTACGCCCAAGCAATCGCGGGAATTAATGCACGTGTCCAGGACGCGAAAATGATTCAGCCAACCACTAGTGGGCAAATCGGTGGTGACTCATTCTTGTTGTCTAACTACAAGTGGGGGTATGACCTGAAAATTAAGATGCTTGGTGGTTCGGCCCTGCGTAGTGTTGGTGAATATTTCCTGCGATATGGTTACAGTGTGAACCGTTTTATGCGACTCCCTGGCAACCTTATGTGTATGTCCAAATTCACGTATTGGAAGCTTTCCGAAACCTACATCATTGCGTCGAAGTGTCCTGAGGAGTACCGGCAGACACTTCGAGGAATCATGGAAAAGGGTGTTACAGTTTGGGCAGACCCAAACGACATTGGACAAATTGACATAGCAGATAATCAACCACTGGCAGGGATAGCATATTGAGTAAGAAACGGACAAGACAACGTAAAGCACCGCGCGCTGTTGTCGATATAGCGTGGAACAATTATTACCGTGATCGTGGGGTGATGTTCCAGAACAGTCCCACCAACATGCAGCAAACACGAACAGAACAATTGTATGTTCGCGTGCTGTCTGAGATGTGCATGAACAGGTTCACCTGGCACAACCTCCCGAACTCCACACAGGCCCGCTACATGGAAAAAGTGTTGTACTCCAACGCGCTTGTTGTTTTCTTCAAACACAAGGCAACCGATGTTCACTTGGCTTTGCGTGGAACTGGTAACGGAATGTGGAACATCTATGATGATCCAACGTCATTCGTTGTCAGCGGTAACGGCATCATCAACGAAACCATTCTGGCGAAAGATTGTGTTCCTATTTGGGGTAACTACATGCGTATGCCTGATGTTGACATCGTTTTGCTGTACGCAATGAAGTTGGCCGACATCGATAGGACGATGGAGATTGTTTCTGCCAACATGCGGACATCACGTCTTGTGACCTCGACCCAGGACCAAATCCTCACGTACCAAAATATCAATCAGCAGATTGATGAGGGTGTCAAAACCATTTTCATTAAAGACAGTGTGGACATGGAAAACATCAAGGTTCACGATATGGGGACAGACCCGCGCTACCTCCCAGCCCTTGCAACCCGTAAAAAGGAATTGTGGAACGAGTGCCTAACACTCTTGGGTGTGAACAACAACGCTGGTGAAGACAAGAAAGAACGGTTGGTTGCTGATGAGGTGGAAGCAAACAACGATCAAGTCATGGTTCACCGGGCAACGTCGCTGACAGCTCGACAGGAAGCGTGTGACCAAATTAACCGTAAATTCAGGTATCCCGATGGCAGCAAACTCGACATCAGTGTTTCTTACGTAACCGATCTTGCTGTTCCGACAATGCCTAGCAACCTGTTAGTAGGTGTTTCGTAATGGGATCATTCACACTGACCTTGGAGGAAGTTATCGAGATGGAGGGTGAAGACAGTATTGGGTTGTCTGATTACCCGATCTTTGATGAATCGCACCGTCCAGTGTTGAATAAAAAGATCATCGATCACTTCTACAACCAGGAAATCGGGCAGGAAACCATTTCCATGTTCCGTCTTGCTATGAAACGCAAGATGAACGAAATTATGCCAGCGTTCAATCAGCAATACGAATTGTCGGCAATCAAGCTGGAAGCGTTGTTGACGGTCAACGTTGAATCCACTGGAAACAACACCGGCAATACCACATCAACCAATAACGGCAATTCCACATCCACCACTGAGGGAAATACCACATCCACCAGTGACGCTAAATCTAGGGCTGTTGCATCACAGTTCCCGCAAAACTCACTAAAGGCAGATAGTGAATATGCGACATCGGCACAAGATAACATCAGTGATTCAAAAGCTGTTGGTGACAGCACGGAAACACAATCTGTTGAAAACACCGACACACAAGCCGTAGAACAAGCCGGAACATCAATCAACAAGACAACCGGTTATCAGGGACACCAACCCGAATTGATTTTTGCGGCTCGACAGACCATTGTTAATATCGACCTGGAAATCATCTACGCACTCGACACCTTGTTTATGGGTGTTTGGTCCACATCAGCAGAATACTCAAGAGCAAGGAACCATTATGACTATCCCCTTGGTTGGTAGCCCGACGGCTGTTATCCCGTTCCCGTACGTGATGCAGCCGCTTACGCAAATCACACCATTCTCCTACCGCGACGGCATGACGTATGCGAAACTACAGGAGAATTTGCGGTTGTACATCGATGAATTCGTGATCCCTGAATTTAACGACAAAATGGAATCGACCTGGAACGATTTTGTTGGTGGACTTGCGAACTCCGAAGCTACCGTGACAGGTATCAAGGATGAGTGGCGCACCCTGTTCGATGCGTTCATGGCGAACGTTCTTGCTGAACTCACGGCCCTGAACGATCAAGCCGCTACCAACCTCGTGAACAACCCTGCAAGCCTGTTCGGTGCTGCCATCAGGAAGCTCTACGGCTGGGAATTCAACGTCAAGCATTACGGTGCTGTTGGTGATGGTGTGACCAGCGACGTTGCAGCAATCCGCAACACGCTGGTTGCCGCCGGAGCCGCTGCCATCCTGAACCAGGGCCAACCAACGGTTATCTTTCCCCCTGGCGATTACTGGTTGCCGGTAGGGGAAACCTTGACTTGGGTGTTCCCTGGCGACGGGCAATTCAGCAAGCGTTTCTTCGACGTTCCCGCGAATGTTCGTTTGCGCGGTGAGGGTGGTCGTATTTCGTATAAGTGCTCTTACGATGATCGGGCAGTGATTTTCTTTACCACCGGATCGAACACCGTTTACGAACGTCTGAAATTCCGCGACAAGTACGACATGGCCGGTGGCTCGCGTCCGACCAGTTTGCCTATTGCCGGTGGTGACGCTTTCGATGCCACGATTGAGGGTACCATCAGGAACATTACCGTCGATGCGTGTGAGTTTGAGCGTCCCTGGTATCCCACCAAGTTCAGCATGACCAAGGCCAACGGTACCGGCGAATTCCGGGATATCACTATCCGCGATTCCAAATCCTGGGGTGAAAAACTTTCGACCTCATCCGGTGGTTTCAATTTCACCTCCAAGGGTCCTGGACGTATTCGCGACATCATGGCGCACAACAACAAGGTTTACGATGTCACGGTTTCCGCTGCCATTGGTCTTTACGGTGTGTGGGATTTCATCACCAACAACAACTACTTGGAGGGCTCCAACATCAACGGTGGTGGTGTCCAAACCGAGAATGGTGCAAAGAACGGTGTCATTACCGGAAACCAACTTATCAACCACTACAACAGTGTGTGGGGCGACGATTCCAATCACATGACGGTTGTTGGTAACAACATGCGGAATGACACTGCTGACGATAACTTCAAGGCTGTTCGCTTCACGTACCAAGGATTCGATAACGACATTTCCCACAAATCAGGGGACCACATTGTCAGCGCGAACAATGCCATCAACGCGTACTTTGCTTCCGAATCATTCAGCAACCCGCAACCCGGTGGCACACCGACAATGGGTGACATGATTTTCAATGCAAACCTGATGGAGCTGGACGGTGCTGTCATCAAGTACGGTATCCGTACCGGACTTGCGGAGGGTCTGATTATTGCAACCAACCTTGTCAAGGGAGCCGCAACAACCAACATTCGGTTGTCGCCCTCCATTGGTCAGGAAATCATCGTGAACGCAAACCTCACGAAAAAGGTTGCTGCCGAAGCGTCGGTTGGTTTCGACATCATCAACCTGAATGCCTCACACCCATTGGTTTCAAACAACCGATTCGTTAACCTCATTCAGCCCGGCTTGACTTATGTGTCGGCGCGAATTGGTGACATGAAAATCAGCTCCGGTGTTGGTGTTCCCAACATCTCCGGTAACCCTGGTGACCTGTACACAGACCGAAACGCGAACCTCAGCACCAATGTGTTGTACGTGAAATCCGGTAGCGGCCAACTCGGTTGGTCTGCGAAATAGCTCCATAGGCAAAGCGCGGTACACTCTAAACAGTGTGCCGCGCTTTACTATTTAAGGACCAAAGTTGACTTATGACGATCACGCCAAACTACTAGGCGTCAAAACAATTGGGACAGTAGAATCCAATTTGCAATGGGACTCCATAAATTACAGCGACCCCATTACCGTTGGGTTTGTGCAATGGTTCGGCACACGTGCCGCCGCCATTCTTGTTCGCATGAAGCAGACAAACAGTTGGAGTGGTGTTCGACCCTCCATCGACAACGACCTCAACAACGTCCCAGCAAGTAACGCGTCATTCTGGGAATCCCGCTACCTGACCGCCGAAGAGGGTGCGTCACTGGCTCCTGTTCTGACCGCGTGCGCGAACATCCAGTCAGACCAATTGATTCAGGACATGGAAGTCTACAAAGGTGTTGCGGTCAGCTACGGCATGGACCCTGACACCGACACCCAAGCCATGTTGTTTTTCTTTGTGGTTTACCATCAGGGGCCGGTCTACGCGCTCCAAGTGCTCGACACCACCGGACCACACCCCACCCTCACACAAATACGTGACGCAACCCTTGCACACCCTGTCTTGGGTGGATACGCAACCCGCTACAACGATGCCTATGACCTCATCACGGCCAATGACACGTCAGGTGTCCCCGATCCCAGCGGACCCTCAGAACCACCAAATCCAGGTGGTGGGGGACCAGGGAGCAACACGACACTCAACATCAAATACGCGGAAAGTGTCGGAGATCACATCCACCTCCATATGGGTGATGGACAAATCGTCCAGCTCTACTCTGACGGCCGCAACAGATTCCTCCCGCGTCAAGGCTCAACCACCGAACCAAGCGTGCCAGGAACCCCGCCAACGGGCGGTGGTGGCGGTAACTGGGTTGATCCGCTCCCTACAGGTGTGTTCACCAGCGGATATGGTTTGCGTGACGCTTCCATCGGTGGTGATGCCATGCACTGGGGGATGGATGAAAGCACACCAGGATACGCCGGAGACATTTACGCGCCATGCGACATGATTGTCACGGCAGCAGGATACGGGCTTGGCTCATTCAACAATTCGGCAGGTTGGCGAATTGTGGCTCACACACTTGATGATGCCTACACATTCACGTTCAACCACATGCAATACGGCTCCCTTACCGTCGCAGCGGGAGACACCGTTACCCAATCCACCAAAATTGGTGTTGAGGGTGCAACAGGCAACGTGACAGGCCGACACCTCCACATCGAAGTGTATGAGGGCAAATTTGATAACCCTTGGCCACCACCCTACGGACCTACACCTATTGACCCAAGGCCGGTATTTGCCGCGCACGGTGTTAACATTTAGTTATGAGCACATCAACAATGGAGAAAGCCGCAACCACAAACGCGCTGGAATACTACAACTACGACAAAGTGTATTCACTGAACGGTGTCTTCAACTTTATTTGTGGTGCACGTGGTTTGGGTAAAACGTATGGCGCAAAGCTCAAAGCCATATCAGCATCAATCCGCAAGGGCCACGAATTCATTTACATGCGGCGCTACAAAGAAGAATTGCAAGCGTCACGTGACACATTCTTTGCTGACCTTATCGAAGAATTCCCGAATCACGATTTCCGCCACTCGGGCAATAAAGCAGAAATGGCGACCTCACACACGCGTGGATCAAAAGATCGTGAGTGGAAACTCATAGGATACTTCATCGCACTATCGCAAGCACAAGGTAAGAAATCCATTGCCTACCCAAAAGTGCGAACCATCATTTTCGATGAATTCATTCTTGACAAGGGCAACACCGTTTACATTGCCAATGAAGCTGAAAAGTTCTTGGAATTCTTCAACACCGTAGACCGGTGGAAAGACAAGACGCGTGTGTTGTTCCTTGCAAACGCTGTTGCCATCAGCAACCCATACTTCATTTACTGGAACATCGAACCTAAGCCGGGGGAGGAGTGGATCACCAAAGACGACAACTTTATTGTCGTACACTTCCCAACCGCCGAAAACTTCCAACGCGGTGTCGCCCGAACACGAATCGGCAGATTCATTGCAAACACCTCATACGCTGACTATGCAGTTGGTAACGTCTTCAAAGACAACAGCGACGCAATGATCGCAACCAAAACACCCGACGCTGACTACATGTATAGCTTGGAAACCAAGCACGGCACATTCAGCCTATGGAAAGACTACGCTGATGGGGTGTGGTACGCTCAACAGCGTCGGCCAGGAAACGAGAAATTGTTTACTCTTGTCATTAACAACATGTCAGAAGAAAAACAATTTCTACTACCCAATGATCGACTACTGCAATTACTCCGAAACAAATTCAGTAAAGGAAACGTACGCTTTGACAAACCAAGAACAAGAAACAGTTTCGTACAAATCTTCAACCGATAACCGAACTGTCGGACCTGTCACGCTCGCAGCAACAGCCGGTGGAACCACAGGAGCCGCAATAGCACAAATCATCGTGTGGTTGCTAGCCCAAAACGGCATCGACGCAAACCCCATCAGTGCGGCTCTCACTGTCGTCCTGTCCGCTGCCCTCGGTATCGTTGGAGGGTATCTAGTGCCGCCAGCATCAACAAGGAAAGGTAAGCACGCATGACCATCGAATGGCTTATTTCGATGGCAATCACAGCACTGTTGTTCCCGTTCGTGGGGTACTACTTCAAGCGCGTGAATCAAGCCATCACAGCCCTGGAAACCAAGACCAGCGACCACGAAACCCGCCTTGTAAAGCTCGAAACCGAGCGAGACATACGAATCGCATTCAAGCAAGCCGGTGTCTCACAATCGCAAAGCGTCGTACTTGAATGAGTTGCACATTCACCAACCACTCAACACACTGCACCGGATGTGTAGAGGGCAACATCACCATCCACCACTCCGAAGACAAGTAGAGAGCCACTCCCCAATCACGGTAGGGGAGTGGCTCTCTTATGTTGTCAAGCGGTTATTCAGTTATTCATCATTGTGGTGCTACCGGTTATCGGATACCGCGTGGCCGGTCGCGTTCCGCTACATGGATTCGAACCACGATAGCCAGGTCCAAAACCTGGTGTCCTGCCGTTAGACGATAGCGGATAGCCTTTCGGCTATGACTGTACCACAGTCAAATAGTTGTGGTTGAACCAAAGCAAGTTACCATAAGGTTGCGTCTTGACCTGAACATCGACATCACCAACGATGTCGTCGCCTATCCTAACCTGGACAACTTCGCCAGTGTGGTAGCCATCGAACTTTACGATGTCGCCAACGTTGATTTCCATTTTAACTCCTTGCTAGTGGTTGATGATGATATGAGTTTAACACACAAACCGATATACACAAATTCTCCACAACCCAAACACCCAAACAGCCACGAACCCCACAGCCCTCTACCACACCCTGCCCTGCTTTGTCAATAGCCGGCATCCACATTGTTACCAAGACGTGATAAAGCAAAAGG
>Ga0157371_10002547_pt1 | contig 17306 bp, 10 predicted proteins | sample C45metaG_FD_113462 | JGI IMG/M metagenome (GOLD analysis project Ga0157371, IMG submission 113462) | Corn rhizosphere microbial communities from Kellogg Biological Station, Michigan, USA - C4-5 metaG | ecosystem: Host-associated > Plants > Roots > Rhizosphere > Soil | place: USA: Michigan...
CATAGTGAAACCATCCACATCGTTCCGCTGATGTCGAACATATCCGATGCATCGCTGAGACCAAGAAGATACCACGGCAATTTTTTTCCTGCTAATAAATAACTCTCTTTATTTTTTCTGGCTTTCTTTCTGAAATACATGCCGATAAGCAACATCGAGATCAAATAAATGACTACAATGCTTATATCGGTTAGTTGTAGTTTCATTTATAGAGATGCAGTTTGGAAACATCTTCTTGAAAAAGAATGTTCGGTTCTTTAGAAAATTCGATAAAATCTTTTGCAGAAGCCTGGCCTCTATACGGTACATAAAATTCAGCATCCCCCACCTTATTAAAACCTGCATTTCGCCATGCCAAAGCATAAGAAATTTTATGATGGTCCAAAGCTTTGTAGAGAACCTCGGTCCACCAGGTGCTGTCCGGAACCTGTGCATATCCAAATTCTGTCAAGGCTGGAATCTTTTTTTTATTTGCAGCAATTTCTTCGATCATGGTAAGCATGTGATCCATATCTTTCACAAACTGCGGGTTACCTTTTTCGCCGCCTTCGCGTTGATAAATATCAAAGCCAACAACATCAACCCATTCATCTCCCGGATATTTCACCAAATAGTCTTCTTTGGAATTGAAACGATCGGTATTATATGCATACAAACATTGATGAATCTTTTTCGTATCTCTCAAATAAGAAACAGTGAATTGCCACAGTTGTTTAAATTCTTCCGGTGTACAATGATCTTTTCCCCACCAAAACCAATTGCCATTCAGTTCATGAAAAAGGCGCAGGATAACTGGAATTCGCTCACCATTTTTTCCTTTTAAACTCACAATAAACGCCGCCACTTTATCGAGCCAGCTTTTGTACAAATCATTCTTTTCACCTCCGGGCAAAATCGATGCAACTGTTCCCAGTGCCGGATCCCAGGCGGTTTTTCCGGTTAATGGGTTGTTTAGATGCCAGCTCAAAGTGATAACTCCGCCGCGATCGTAAACCGTACGAATGTAATTGCGCATCGAATCAAATGGAACGCTGTCAATATTCACCGGGTGATCCAATTCTATCCGTCCCAATTCAAATCCATAGATAGCCGGGTAATCGCCGGTTACCTCTTTTACGTCACTTTTCCCGGTCTCATATTTCCAGCCTACGCCGTAAGCAAGATCGTCCTGGTGGCCAAACATGATACCTTTATTTTTCAATTTCAGTAAATTAAAAAACAGGTTTTTTGTTTGTTTACTGGCAAGGTTGTCTACAGGTTTTTGTGCTTGCAGCGACAGGCTAAAGAGCAGAAAAGCAAAACCAAAAAGCGGCAACTGATATTTTTTCATTCAAAAAGATAAAAACTTTATGTATAAACAAAGGTTGTAAAATAAGACCTGGTTCTGACATCACTATTCAGAACCAGGCCTTATCAGTTTCTTGAATTTTTTATCTTAAACCCACATGGTCAACATGAATCGTTCCACCCCAACCTGCGGATTGAAGAGTAATTTCAACCAATGAAGCAGGGCTGCCAAATTGAGAGAGTTCTAAACTATAAGTAACCCATTCACCTTCTTTAATAGTAACCCCGATCGGATGAGAATAATCTTTATTTACAACTACGTTCAGTGTCTTGCCGCCTGTTCCTGCTTCACCAAATACTGAAAATTCAATTTTAGTATAGCCAGGGATAGCAGCACCGGCATCATTATGAAAAGTAAGTCCCTGGTAACCATTGGTAGCGTTATAAATTCCTAAAACAGACTTAGTTCCTTGCCGCACATTAGATGTATTGTTGAAATCGTGTGTGTCAGTATAGGACCAGTCCTGGAACCCATTTTGGGTAGCGTCTGTGTAGATTGGGAAAGGAAAATCAGCAAGTGGAGGAAGGCCGCCATTCAGTACTAAATCATCGGTAGAAGATACAGTTAACGATGAATTGAGCACTGATAAAGTAACTTTTCCTTTCAGGGTTCCCTTTGGAACTTTAATCACAATTTTTGTAGGTGATTGGCTCACAAAAGTTGTATCCGGGGTTGTACCACCAACAAATGCAATTCCTGTAACCAAATCTAAATTGGTTCCTGTGATTGTAACGTTTGTTTCGGGATCGATTGGATTAGGAGACATGTTTGTGATAGCCGGCATTATTAAGTCCAACTCCTGGCTTGAAGTTGTTTTAACCCCCGACGCAGCAACAACAGTTACGGCTCCTTTGGTTGTTGCACCCGGAACTTTTACAACCATTGATGTAGCCGATTGACTTACAAATTCAGTAACTGGTGTAGATACTCCGGTAAATTCAACTTGTTTTACCAGGTCCAGGTTAGTACCGGTTAAAGTAACATTATCAGCATGTTTGATTGGATTAGGAGCAACTGCCGTAACCACTGGCAATGTTACATGCAGCGTATCCGTTGTTTCTACGAAATTTGAATCGGTGCCACCATAAGCCAATACCAGTGTGCCGGTTTGTGCATCTTCAGGAACCGCTAATTGTAATTCATTTTTGCTTTGATTAACAAAAGTGGTTACTATTTTCCCATCATTAAATGTAACACTGGTAACCCAATTCAAATAATCACCTTTGATCGTTATATTCTCGCCCGGACGTGCTACTGGTGTTATGGATGCAACGGTAGTTGCAACAGAAATATTGAATTGTGTTTTCGAAACAATATCTCCGGAAGGAGTTTTCAAGGTTACAAAACCCTTCTCTGTTTCATCAGGCACAATTACATGTATTTCTTTGTTCGTTTGGGAAATAAAATCGCTCTTTGCAACAGTTGCTTTGCTAAAATCTATTTCTGTTACCTGGTCGAGATTATTACCAAAAAAACGAATCGTATCTCCTGGTTCTGCGCCTGTTGGCCCGAAGCTCAGCAATTCCGCAGCAGATGACGTCGGATTTTCGTTATCCTTTTTGCATCCATAAAAAGAAAGGCTGCCGACAGTAAGGATTATGATTAAGAAGCGCACTTTATAAATTATTTTCATGCTATATGTTGTTAGATTGGTGAATATTTATTGGTCAACTTTTGGGACAACCCTGAAATTATCAAAACTCATGTCAGCATCCAGGTCTCCCGGGCCTTGCAGCAATACCATCGACCAATATCCATTAGGATTTACAACCGGAGGTGTAGTATAGCTTGCTACAACTTCTTCATAAGGAATAACAACTGTCTGCCATTTGCCTTTCGTATCATATGGTGGTGCCCATTTATACCCTTTTGTATCCTGGACTACTGATCCGCCGGCATTGATGGTAATCATGCTGTTATTGTAAGGCTTCATTGTATTTACCTCAAACTTCAGATAATATTTTTCCGGGTGGAGAATTGCATCGTCCGGAATATTTTTGCTATAGTCAGGCATAGAACCGGCATCACCGTCGGCAAGTTCATTCCAACCCCAGCTACCAATCTGTCCTTTTATCCGGAAATAGTTTCCGTTAATTTTAGGCGGATCACCCGGTCCAGGGTTTGTCACCACCAGTGATGGATTGTTCCAGCCTTCAAAAGGATCACTGCCAATAAATATATTTCTTGGATCCCTGAACCAGAAGTCAGATTTAGAGGTTCCAAAATTGGTTGTAATGGTTATCGGGCCCGGTTGAGCTTCTGCAGGAACTGTAAATTGCACCTGCTCATCTTCCAGTGAAACAATTTCAGCAGTTGCGCCTCCTGTGAAGGTAACGGTAAGCGGTGCATAAAAATAATTTCCAAGAATGGTTGCCACCTTCCCTTCGTTCACATATTCGCACACCATACTTTTTAAATAAGGCTTACTTATTTGTACCTCGAAAGGATACTCAAGTTTGTACCCATTCTTAAAGATAATGGTAAGATTATTAGTGATAGAATCAGGGATTGCGCTCGGAACAGAAGCAAGGATAGAAGTATTGCTAATATAAGTAGGCGTTAATCTTGCCTCCTGGTCGTTAAACCACACCTCGCGCGCATCACCCAGGTTGCTTCCCACAATAGCAATAAGCTGGCCCTGCCCGGCACCCACCAGCAAAGAATCAGAAGATTGTGGGCTGGTAATTCTTACATAATTTACCACAGGTGTTCCCCCGGAGTCTTTTTTGCAGGAAGTAAACATAGCTACCGTTACGACCAGCATCAGTAGGGTTAATAAGGTTTTATTTATTGATTTCATTGAAGTAATTATTTCTTTTGAAAAATTGTTTGCTTACTGTTATTGGTAATCTACAGGATCCAATTTCAGGTTAGGAGCCTGGCTTAATTCTGCGTTTGGAATTGGCAGAAGGAAATTTCCTTCATTCGCATTAATTTTCCTGTCTGTGAACCATGAAGTTTTTGTAAAGGTCCATGAAGTAGGATCAGGCATCTGGTCAGGTTCTGCAAAGAATAAACCCCTATCCTGCGAATTCAACATGTCGAAAGCCTTTTGAGGATTCCAGTAATGAATCCTTACAAAATCGTACCATGCCATTCCTTCTAAAGCAAACTCTTTAAATCTTTCAGAATAAACATCATCTAAAGTAAGGGGACCGCTGCCGTTCGCACCAGCTACTTCATAAGCAGAAAGTCCGGCTCTTGTATGAACCGCATTAAAATAAGCTATAGCAGTTGGATCAGTTGTTGAATTATTATTTCCAATTACCGCTTCGGTATAAATCAAATATAGCTCGGCGAGCCGCATCATATACGTATCATTCGGATAATGCTGTTGTGCTGCTATTCCGGCCAAATCTATAGGTGATCCAATGACGTATTTTTTAACTGATAAAAAGTTGTTGTCAGTACCGGTAAAAGGAAAAATCAAGGCCTTTTTGGTACTTACACTGGTAATTTCAGGATAAACAAAGCCGGGCAACATGAAAGTAGCATGAAGCCGCTGATCTAAAGTTCTTCCCTTTAAAGTACCATCAGGCTGAAGGGAAAAACCATCGTATTGGCTCAATAACCACCAGGTACAACCTTTATCACCTCCCCAGCCCCCAAAAGAGATATCAGGACTGAAAGCTAAATATTCAGGCATGCTGTTGTTTGTGCCCCAAGCGTTTGTTCCGGAGAAAACCCACTCTAATTCAAACAATGATTCAGCATTATTATCGTAAGGATATGTGAAAAGATCAGCGTAGTTTGAAAGCAGCTTTTTTCCACTATTATTAATTACGTCAGCAGCAAAATATTTGGCGCTGTCTAAAAAGCTTTGGTTTCTGCTTCCTCCTGTGCTTTCAACACCGGCTCTTGCTAAATAAAAACGAGCGAGCATTCCTTCTGCCGACCATTTTGTAAGTCTTCCCGGTTGTGATTCAGCAACAGGAAGATCGCCTGCGGCCCCGCGCATTTCACTGGTAATAAAACGCCACACGCTGGGAACTGTATTTCTGCGAATTGAGGTATCAAATAATTGCTCAACATTATTGGTAATAACGGGTACAGGTCCCCAGTTCATTACAAGATAACGATAAGCCAACGCGCGCATGAACCTTGCTTCTGCGATAGCAACTTTCTTTGCTCCTTCTGTTACCTCAGGGCCGGCAAATCTGTTAATGTTATATATGGCAAGATTGGATTGCGCTACCACATTAAAGAAAGCGCGCCATGAAGCACCATTCTCTCCGTTGTCTCCGGTGGTATTGAACATCACATTTCCCCGATCGTTCCAGGCCGAAAAAGCGGAGCCGCCTCTGAAATCTCCGAGGTTATACATTGCCTTATCGTTATAATCAAACCACACCTCACTATAAAGCAGGCTGGTAGCAGCTGCCAATTGCGCGTCATTCTTATAGAAATTGGCATCTACAATCGAACTCTTTGGTGGTTTTTCTAAAAAGTCCTTTTTACAACCCGATAAAGCTCCAAGAGCCAACACCAGGATTCCCAAATAATTTAAGTATGTTATCTTTTTCATATTGCAATAGTTTAAAAGTTTACGCTTACGGCCAGGTTATACATTCTTGTAAGCGGATAGCGACCGAAATCTATCCCGATTGCCTGGTTATTTCCGGCAGAACCGGTACCCATGTAAGAACCAATTTCAGGATCATATCCTGTATAATGAGTAAGAGTTACCAGGTTTTGTGCACCAATAGTTGCTTTCAAACCCTTTATAACTTTTGTCTTTTCCAACCAGGTGGTAGGAAAATTATAAGAAAGTGAAATATTCTTCAATCTCAGGTATGAGCCATCTTCCACAAACCTGCTGTTAATTTTAGAATAATCATTATCACTCGCTACCTGGTCACTGGTGATCCGCGGAATAGTTGTTTCCGGGTTGGATAAGGCCACCTTTCCGGTACCATCATCTACCAGTTTTGCATATTGCATTACGTCAGTAAACAGATTCCTGCTCAGGTTAATGTTATTCGGATTGCTTGCATCCTGGGCAATGTAATTGTATACATCGTTGCCGTAAGTACCAATTATAAGAACGCTTAAATCGAACCCTTTATAACTGAAGGTATTTGTAAAGCCCAGGGTAAGTTTCGGCCACGGATTCCCGATATTAGTCATATCATCTACGTTAATAATACTGTCACCGTTCATGTCTTTATATTTTACATCGCCGATCCATAAGCCTGAAGACGGATCCGCTTGTATCCTGTTACCGCTGTTATCAACAGGCACCGGGCTATTTGCGATGTCCTCCACAGACTGAAACAATCCATCTACTACATATCCCCTGAATAACCAAGGTGCAGACCCTATCGCAGAACGTTGTGTCCAGTTATTCATCCACCAGGAAGTTCTTTCGATAAAAGCATTGTCCTCATTCAAACCGGTAATAATAGTTTCGAAATGTGACAGGTTCAGATTGGTTTGCCAGCTGAAATCCTTATTGCGGATAACAGCAGCATCAATGGTAAAATCCCATCCTTTGGTTTTTAATGAGCCGGCATTCACCAATGGTGCGCCTACCGATCCTGGACTGGCATTGGTGCCCATATACCAGGGAAGACTTGCGGTCATGAGAAGGTTATCGGTATTCTTTACGTAATAGTTCGCATCCAAAGAAACCCGGTTATTCAGCAAACCCAGGTTCAGCCCATAGTTATTGGTATTTGTTTCTTCCCATTTTAATTTAGGATTGGTGAAGGTTGAAGGAAGGAAACCTGTACCCCAGGGTGTTGCGCCGGTTGACAATGGAGCATAAATACCGGATCCAGTGCCCTGGTTACCTGTCAAACCTGTTTCAAACCTTAACTTCAATTCACTTATCCACGAAACATTAAAAAACTTTTCCTGGCTAACTCTCCATGCGGCTGACAATGATGGGAAGTTTCCCCAACGGTTGTCAGGGCCAAAATTAGGCGAACCGTCACTTCTGAAAGTTGCGGTTAATAAATAGCGGTTATCATAATTATAATTCAATCTTCCGAGGTAAGATTCCATTGACCATGGATAAGTACCGCCACCATTGGTAGCAGTTAAAGGGTCGCCGGCGTTTACATCAAAAACATCATTGGTAAGAAATCCAGTCCTGCCAGCAGACAATGCCTGGTATTCTGATTCCTGAGCTTCATGACTCACCATAACGTCTAAATTGTGCTTACCGAATTGCTTGCTATATTCCAGGAGTTCGTTCCAGTTCCAGTACCAGCTTGAATAAGTGCCGGTGGTTAAAGAAGCTACTGTATTATAATGCCATTGGTCGATATTGTAAGTCGGTGTATAATAAGTTGCCAATCCACTACCGATATTTCCATTAAATGAGCTCTTGAAGGTAAGGCCTTTCGCAAGGGTGATACCCAGATTCAAACCACCCAGAAATTGCCTTTTCATATTCTTATTGGTAATAAGGCTTGCGAGGGCAATTGGATTAATAGGTGCATATTGATTAGCGCCGTTAACCGGGTCGCTGCCACCCCATGAACCGTCAAAATTAGTAACCGGTATCTGAGGTGTTAATCTTAATGCATTTGCAATAAGAGGACTTGCGGCATCTCCATAATTTGTAGTTACCAGGTTTTCGTTCGTTTGATTAAAATTAAGATTGGTACCAATTGTTAACCATGGCCTTGGGTTATTATCCAGGTTTAATCTTACTCCGTACCTTTTAAAGCCGGAACCAGCAGCCACGCCATCCTGGTCTAAGTATTCGCCTGATAGATAATAAGTGGTATTGTTGCTTCCTCCGCTCAGGTTCAACTGATGCTTATTCATCGCCGCATTATTAAATAATTCTTTCTGCCAGTCAGTTCCTTCGCCAAGCAATGAAGAATCCAGAAATTCACCCGGTGTTGTTCCCCCTGCAATAGAATGATATTGTTTTACCATGCTTGCATACTGTTGCAAATTCATCACATCCAAATGGTCGGGAGGCGTTTGCAGGTTGTGCTGGTAAGAATAATTTATTTTAAAATCGCCGGCCTTACCGCGTTTCGTAGTAATCAATATTACACCGTTTGTACCCCGGGAACCATAGATAGCAGTTGCTGACGGACCTTCCAATACCTGGATATTGTCAATATCTGCGGGGTTCAGGCCGGATAAAGGATTGGAAGTACTGGAATTACCATAAGAAACGTCGTCAGATTGTATTTGTACTCCATCTATTACATATAATGGCTGCGTGCGGTTCAGAGAACTTACACCGCGAATATTTACACTAATACCACCACCCGGCTGACCGGAATTTTGGGTAACATAAACGCCTGCGGCACGTCCCTGGATCGCTTGTTCTACTGTAGTATTTACTGTTTCACTTATTTGTTTTGAAGAAACACTTGTCTGGGCAGTCGTAAGGTTCACTTTATTTGCCTTTCCGTAACCAACAACAACTACATCAGTCAATGCATTTGCATTTACTTGCAGGACGAAATCGAAATTGGTTCTGTCACCAATTGAAATGTCCTGCGGCTTCATTCCAACAAAAGAGATCACCAGTTCCTTTCCATTAGACGGCACAGTCAGTGAAAATGTTCCATCTAAAGTAGTTGAAGTGCTAACGGAAGTGTTTTTTACAGCAACAGTAGCTCCGAAAAGTGGTTTTCCACTTTCATCTGTAACGGTCCCGGAAATTGTTTTGTTTTGAGCAAATGCGGTAGAAAAAGAAAACGCAGTTAATAGTAGTACAAGCAGTTTTCTTGACAATTTTTTTCTCATAATGCAATTCTTTAGATTTCAAAAATATGGTAAATAATAACAGTAAATCGATATTTTTTTATCTTTTCAATGTGTTTTCTTTACGATTTATGTAACATTAAATTCATGCAATTATGCATGTTTATTAATATAAGAAATGAAGAAAAGCAATTTTTCACTTTAAATATTCTATTGATATTTTTTTAATCTGTTTTATCCAATATAACGGGCGAAAAGATGAATAACGAAAGAGCTTCCCTGAGCTGTCTCTGATAGTAATTTAAGGGATGAGGATATGCAGGTCAGCCTTACTGAAGCAAATACGTTTATGTACCTTGCCATCGCTATTCCAGTAAACGAACGAATAACATGGATTTCTCTTTTAAAAACTCTTCGCCATGCTATCGCGAGTTTAAATTTAATTGAAATCAGCTGCTGCCAGTAGTTTATGCTTTACCATTTACAATAAGAGATTATTGCCCATGCTATTAACAAATCGAATGTAATTGAAATTCGGTCATATTTTAATAGAAAATGTTGGCTGTAAGAACAAATGAATCAATCAAACATTTTCATTCTTTTACAAACTTCAACGATTTTGTTTTCTTGCCTGAAGTTGCATGAAGAATATAAACGCCAGATTGAAGATTGAGTGGCATTGAAATCATTCCATTTTGATCAACTTGCTTTCTATACATTTCTTTTCCCGTTGGATCAAGAATAGAAAGTGAGGTCCTTTCGTTGCTTCCGCTGAGTAAAACTTTCAGTTCACTGTAAACCGGATTTGAAAATAATTGCACATTCCATTCCGGTGAGTTTTGAATCCGCAAGGTAATGATGTCACTGTACTTTTGATTTCCATCCAGATCATTTTGAATCAACCTGTAATACACAATTTTGTTTCCCGAATTCATCACACCAAAATCAGTAAAAGAATATTGATTCTTTACTGTAGAATTTCCTTTGGCTGCAACGGTTCCAAGATCTTTCCAATTCTGTTGATCCGCACTTGATTGGACTGTAAAATCTCTGCTGTTGATTTCCTGTGCAGTCGACCATTGAAGCAATGCGTTGTTTCCTTTCGGCACTACCGTAAAATCCAGTAATTGAACAGGCAATGCACGGAAAGTGCCATTGACCACATACAAATCCCAATCGTTATTAACGGCAGGGTTGCCATCGTTTGCAGAAAAAAAGACCTTTCCATTATTTATGAAATACAATTCAGGATTGAAATTATTTGCACCGGGATAAATGTCCTGAACCATTGCAGTAGTGGTTCCATCTGTTTTCCAAAGTTCGTTTCCGTTGGTGCCATTCATGCCTTCAAAAAACAAACCTTGCTGAGTGAATAGCCAGTTGCCGGTAATTCCAATTCCATCGCCGGCACCCGGATTGATATCTTTTACCATAGTCGTAGTAGTTCCGTCAGAACTCCACAATTCATATCCGTTCGCATCGCTTGCAACAAAATAAAATTTCCCATCGTAACGAGGATTGACAATAGTTTGACTGTTCGCATCAAATGTGGCAGCTGAGTAAATAAATGGAGGTTTCCCACCCGAATTGACAGGAAAGCTTTTAAAAATAGTGGTTCCCGCTGTGGTGCCATCGGATTGCATCAATGTAAAAATGGTGCTTTCATCTGAATATGAAAATATAAATTTATCCGGCAAATTGACAGCATTTGCAAGTAAAAAGCTGGTGGGCGTTGCCGTTCCCAGGTCTTTAATAAAAGCGGTGTGGGTGGAAGTTGCATCGACTCCGTCGGTGCTGTAAAGTGCGTCACCGCTGTGAACACCGTCATGAATTAAAAAATAAGCTTTGCTTTTAAAGATATGGAATGCGTTGGAATTGTAATTCGCCAATCCCATTGGCAGGATCTGATCTTTAATCCTAACTGTTCCCGCGGCCGTTCCGTCGGTTCTCCAGATTTCTGTTGTAGCTCCATCAGATGAGGTAACGGTGAAAAGAAAAATATTGTTGAAACGATTAAAAACACGCGGATTGGCAGAAGCGGTTCCGGCATCAATGTCTTTCAATAAGTTCGTGCTGGCCGCTGTCCCTGTGGAAGACCATAATTCATGGCCGGTTGTAGCGGTTTGTGCCTTAAATAAAAGTACGGTTCCTGTTGATGTGATTTCAAAAAAGTTAGAATCAATTCCACTTGCAGTTCCCGCCACAATATCTTTTACCAGAGAAGTATTGGCAGCCGTTCCATCGGTTTTCCAAAGTTCACACCCTTCCGTGGGCGTGACCGCCGGGAAATAAATATAATTGCCTAAAATGGCCATCGTTGTTTCATTGTTGGTGGAAACAGACAGCGCTGGCTGGCTTGCTGCAACACCGGGGTTAATATCTTTGACCAATTTTGTCCCGCCGGCAGTACCGTCAGTTATAAAGATTTCATTTCCGCAGTTTGGCGACCAGCCTTTGAAAATAAATTTGCCATTCAATAGGGCACCGTAACCAGCGTATTTGATCGTATCAGAAATTTGGACGGTTCCGGCAAGAGTTCCGTCGGATACCCAAATGGATGAATCAATTTCTGATTTAAAAATGACGAGAGTAGTGTTCAGAACGGTTACTCCTGACAGAGCTTTGTTCGCGTTGATTTGGGTTACCTGTTCATTTGATCCCAATGCCAGTAAAATGGACAGGGAAAATAATAGATTTCTTTTCATATTCTTTATTTTATTTTTTAGAAATGAGAATACTTGGCCTAAGAAAGCGATTGAGAAACCGCTTCGAAGCTTTAGCAATAAGTCAAAAATGAAACAGGATAAAAGGAGAAATGATGCAATGACATTTAGTTAACGTGTTAGTTAGGGCGGATAAAGAAGTGTTAACTAAATATAAAGCTTAGAGAAATAAAGTTAGAAAATAAATTGATTCAATAAAACAATCAATTCATTTTTTTTTAAACAAACTCAATAAAGAAAATAGCAAAAATAGACAACAGTAAGGCGTCTGAACTAAGATTCATAGGATGATAGGATTGTAAGGTTAAGTTCCGTCATCTTTTAATCTTAAAAATCGTCGTTCAGACAATTATCCTATCACCTCATCGTCTGAACTAAGATTCATAGGATGATAAGATTGTAAGATTAAATCCTAACATCCTTCAATCTTATAAATCCTGGTTCAGACCAACATCCTTCAATCTTATAAATCCTGGTTCAGACCAACATCCTTCAATCTTATAAATCCTGGTTCAGACATTTATCCTACCATCCTTCAATTATGTAAATCCAGGTTCAGACAATTACTTTATTTCATTCCTGCTTTTTCACATGCCCTGCATTATCAGGGTGTTTGGTGTTGTAAGTCCTTTTGAATTCCAATTTGCGACTTCCAAAATTGAGTAGTAAACCGACAGCCAAATTGTATGCTTCTAAATAATTAACTGCCTGTGCTAAGTTGACATCGTCTAAATGAGCCACTGCTTTTAATTCCGTCATAATTTTATCTTCAATAAAAAAATCAACTCTCCTGGTGCCGATATTAACGCCTTCATAAAAAATCGACATCTCCAATTCTCTTGCAAATCTCAATCCCTGCTTTTCCATTTCTATTACCATTGCCCTTTGATAAATTACTTCCTGAAAACCGCATCCCAAAGTAGAATGAACCTTCATAGCACATCCGATTATTTTGCGCGTTAATTCTTCGTATTGCATATCCGATTGGTTTTAATTTTTCGTGAATTAATTTTCTAAGCTGTCTGAACTAAGATTCATAGGATGATAAGATTGTAAGATTAAATCCTATCATCATTCAATCATGTAAATCCAGGTTCAGACAACTATCCTATCATCTTTCAATCATGTAAATCCCGGTTCAGACAATTATCCTATCGTCATTCAATCTTATAAATCCTGGTTCAGACATTAATCCTATCATCCTTCAATCTTATAAATCCTGGTTCAGACATTTATCCTGTCATCCTCAATCTTATAAATCCTCTGCCAATGCATACAACTCAAACACCTTTGTTTATTTTTTCATTGCTGTATTCTTGCATTTAATTGATCCGGTTTATCGGGAAAGGGTGTTTTGTTGTTTTTGTTTTTGTAATGCAGCATCTTAATTGAAAAATCAGTAGTTATTTCTTCAAAATAGCAGTCGGTATATTTCAGTATCCCTATCTTCAAATATACAGTTATCTCCTAAAAGTTCTATGAGAAAATTACAAAATCCTACTATTTCTTCTTTTACTGTTCTTCGCATCATTTATGCTTCCATGTTATTGTGATCCATTGTAAAGTTTTATCCGGATTATACTAAACAGCTGTGCAGCTATTGCAGGTTTACTGCGTGCTACCTGCTCGCACTATGATTCGCTTGTGATTCGCTTGTCATTCGCTTATCATTCGCTTATCATTCGCTCGGAAGGACCGAATAACAAGCGTCAGAAAAACGGAATAGCGGTGCCGTAAATTAAAAGCAAACCATAGGCAGAACCGCAGGAAACAACAATGAAATTAAAAAGTATAGGTTTTGGAAAATATGTTATTCACTAAAAAGAGACGTAAAACTTGTTTGTTTTAATAAAAAGACGGCCTTGCCATTAGCGACCGGTATTGACCGGCCTTCTTTCATGGATTTATTTTTATCAGTAAGAAAAACGCGGAGAGATTTAATTGTGGATGGCAGCCCGGTTAAAGTCACCTTTCGGGTAGCGGCATTATTTACCAGGTGAATGACGTACTTTCCGCTTTGCTTATCGCCCACCGCAGCAACAGAAACCGTTGAATTATTGCCGGATATCGGCATTGCTTTTAATCCTTTAGGCGTAGAAGAAAACTGTTTCAGATTCCAGAATCTTTGTGTCGGCCTTAAGGTGGAAGTGTCACCAAAAATTCCTCCCCCGGCAAGAAGCGAGTAATCGGCAGTCAATTGCCATTGCAGAATCGCTTCAGGCTGGCAAATGGACAAAAGCCGGATGTATAAATTGATCTCATTTAAAGCATATTCGGGTTCCTGGAAAATCGCCGGATAACCCCACGCCTGTGCATCTATACTTCCTTCCGCTACAATCAGCGGGCGCTTTAATTTTGTTGCCGCATCTGCCCATTTTTGTAAAGTTTCTTTGTCCCATCCCCGCCAGGAATGAAAAGAAATAGCTCCAATAAAAGGACGCGCAGCCGGATCATTTAAAGCCGGATAAATAAATTGATAACTGGTTGCATCCGAATTGTCACCCAGCAACATTTTTGTCTTTAGTCCCCTTGAAACAAAATACGCCCCCAATCCTTTTATCAATTGATCATGCTGTTCACCCGTTTGCCTCACATTAATCCCAAGATCAGATTCATTGAATGAAAATAAACTGATTTCCACCCCGTATTTCTCTTTTAGATAAAAGATGTAATCAGCAATCGATTTATAAATTTCGTTCGTTTTGGTAGAATCCAATGGGTTTCCCCAAACTCCATTTGAATCAGGGCCATACTTCGGTTTTCCGACGACAGCCCACGCCGGTGCTGACCATGCCGAAAGAATTACCGGGATGTGCATCTGGAAAAGCCTTTGGGCCATTTCCATTGACTTCTGAACATGTGCATTTAGTTTTCCGGCATTGGCTTCCGCAATCTGATCTTCATTTAATTCCGGTTGCCACAGCTGCCATGGCATTTCCACCCGTGAAAAACGCACATCTAAATTCTCCAGGCAATAATCTATTACCTGCGGATCAAGCTTTGGATTTTGTAACCGGAAATTTCCGCCAAGTCCAATAAATTTTCTCCCGGTTTCCCCGGTATTTAATACAAGTTTAATCGGTGTTTTATCAACGATTCCCGAAGCGTTAATGGTAAATGTTTTTCCCAAAGATTCTGCGTTCTTTAAATCTCCTTTTTTGATCGGAATAAACAGTTGTAATCCTTTGCTGTCTTTGTTTTTATAGGGCTTTATAAAAACAAGCGTTGGTTGTAAGAAATTGATTTTTAATTGTTGCTTTTGGGAAATAAATTCAATCGAATCTGCTGAATTTTCCAGGTATTTATTCAACAGGTTTCCAGGCGCCGACAATTCAACACTTTTCTTATTATTGACACCTACACTTCCTTTTAAATAATCATTCGCAGGCAATAAAAGCGTAAAATAAACGCCGTCTAGTAATTCATCCGCTTTTGCTGTTGCTTCGACAGTTACTTTCGCGCTTCCTTTTCCCTCATCTTCAACTGTTTCGGTAAAATAAAGGCTGTCAATATTTGTGGTAACAATCTGTTGATTTCCTTTTCGCGAAAAATGAGGCCGTTGCCGTTCTTTTCCGGTAGATTGAACATGAGACCAATTACTTTTTACCACAACAAGTGCACTTTCAATTTTCATCAACTGCCCGTCTATCCTGATTCCTGAAATATTTCCCCAAGGTTGCAGTTTGGCTGGGCAAATACGGAATTGGTGAAAAACAGCAACAGCGCAGCCGCAACCGGCAATTTTAAAAAGTACTTTTTTATTGAAATCATGAAGTAAGAAGCATTTATAAAAAGAAAATAAGAACCTGTAAAATTTGTTTATTTACTGCAAAAGCGAATTAAAACAAAGAGACTTGTCTTATCGTTTTAATCGCTGTCTGGTTCAAAAATACTTGAATTGATTACATCAGACCGATGCTTTATTATCTTTTAACCGTAGTTTTTTATTTTATTGTAATTAAAAACAAGATGAATCGGCGCAATGATAATATTTTATATAATTTTAGCTTCTGAGATTAAAAAATACTTTATTTACATTAATCGCTGAAAATTGTTGCCACTAAATTTTATAGACAATCAATATTTTCATTTGCAAGTAAAGCAACAAAAAAGGATTATTCCTGTTTAAATAAATGATCATGAAAAATAAGCTCCTCCTGGCTGTTTCGCTTTTCTTTTTTACAGCCATTCACGCACAAAAATTTGAAAACCTGGCTCTTACGCCGCCGATGGGCTGGAATAGCTGGAACACTTTTCAGACAAATATTAATGAACAATTAGTAAAGCAAACGGCTGATGCAATGGTTTCTTCCGGAATGAAAGATGCCGGTTATGAATATCTGGTACTGGATGATGGATGGATGGCAATGGAAAGGGATTCCGCCGGCAATCTTGTTCCTGATCCGAAAAAATTTCCGCATGGAATGAAAACTTTGGTGGATTATGTTCATTCAAAAGGATTAAAATTTGGTTTGTATAATTGCGCGGGTACAAAAACCTGTGCAGGTTACCCGGGTACAAGAGGCTATGAATACCAGGATGCACGATTCTATGCGTCTTTGGGAATTGATTATTTAAAATTCGACTGGTGCAATACAGAAGGGATCAATGCAAAAGAAGCGTACACAACCATGAGTAAAGCATTAAAAAAAGCAGGAAGGCCGATCGTTTTCAGTTTATGCGAATGGGGACAAAATAAACCGTGGCTTTGGGCAGAAAATGTAGGACAGCTTTGGCGGACAACCGGCGATATTTCTGCCCGGTTTGACGGTTATTTGGATCATGGGACCTGGAAACAATCCGGTGTAATGCCGATTGCTGACCTTCAGAAAGGTTTAAGAAAATATGCAGGCCCAGGACATTGGAATGATCCTGACATGCTCGAAGTGGGAAACGGTATGAGCACCAATGAAGACCGCACTCATTTTTCATTATGGTGCATGCTCGCAGCGCCGCTTATTGCAGGCAATGATATCAGAAAAATGTCGGAAGTCACCAAAAACATTTTAACGAATAAAGAAGTGATCGCCGTGGATCAGGACAAAGCAGGGATCGAAGGTTTTCTTTATAAAACGACAGACAGCTTGGAGATTTATGTAAAACCTTTGAGCAACAATGATTGGGCGATTTGTTTTTTAAACAGGTCTGGTGAAACAAAAAATGTGAATTTCAACTGGGAGGGTGAAGTAATAAATGATACGCTTACTAATCGCGTCCTCGATGCTAAAAACGTAAAGTACGAGCTTCGCGATTTATGGAAAAAATCGAATTCGGGCGATACAAAAAAGCCTTTAAAAGCAACTATTCAACCACATGATGTTTTAGTGTTCAGGCTTTCTGAAAAATAAAAAAGGACTTGCTTTAAAAATCCTCGTTTTAGAAACGGGCTATTTCGCCGTGTCAATTCTATTAATAAAACCATTTAAGAAAGACCGTAATTTATTGGTTTACTACAAGATTTCGATCTCTTTAATTTACTGATTCAGTTCAGTCTCTCTTTTCCTACTTTTGCATAATTCTTAATTTCGGAATTATTTAATAAAAAATGTCATCAGAAA
>Ga0157371_10002548_pt1 | contig 17299 bp, 15 predicted proteins | sample C45metaG_FD_113462 | JGI IMG/M metagenome (GOLD analysis project Ga0157371, IMG submission 113462) | Corn rhizosphere microbial communities from Kellogg Biological Station, Michigan, USA - C4-5 metaG | ecosystem: Host-associated > Plants > Roots > Rhizosphere > Soil | place: USA: Michigan...
AAATCCCCTCGCGATCTTCACTGCCAATGGCCTCGATGCCCGTGGCGGCCTGGTGCTGCAAGACGGTTTGATCGTCGAAGTGCTCGCCGCCGGCCAGCAACCTTCCGCGCCCTGTGGACAAGTGTTCGATGCCCGCGAGCATGTGATCCTGCCAGGGCTGATCAACACCCATCACCACTTCTATCAAACCCTGACTCGCGCCTGGGCGCCGGTGGTCAATCAGCCGTTGTTCCCGTGGCTGAAAACCCTGTACCCGGTCTGGGCGCGCCTGACCCCTGAAAAACTCGCCCTCGCCAGCAAAGTCGCGTTGGCCGAGTTGCTGCTGTCTGGCTGCACCGCCGCCGCTGACCACCACTACCTGTTTCCGCAAGGTTTGGAAAATGCCATCGACGTGCAAGTCGAGAGCGTCCGTGAACTGGGCATGCGCGCCATGCTGACACGCGGCTCCATGAGCCTGGGCGAAAAGGACGGCGGCCTTCCGCCGCAGCAAACCGTGCAGGAAGGCGAAGTGATTCTCGCCGACAGTCAGCGCCTGATCGCCGAATACCACGAGCGTGGCGATGGCGCGCAAATCCAGATCGCGCTGGCGCCGTGCTCGCCGTTTTCGGTGACCCCGGAAATCATGTCCGCCAGCGCCGAACTGGCCAACAAACTCGATGTTCGCCTGCACACTCACTTGGCCGAAACCCTCGATGAAGAAGACTTCTGCCTGCAACGCTTCGGCCTGCGCACCGTGGATTACCTGGACAGCGTCGGCTGGCTCGGCCCGCGCACCTGGCTGGCTCACGGCATCCACTTCAACCCGGACGAAATCGCCCGCCTCGGCGCGGCCGGCACCGGCATCTGCCATTGCCCGAGCTCGAACATGCGCCTGGCCTCTGGCATTTGCCCAACACTGGACCTGACCGCTGCTGGCGCGTTGCTGGGTCTTGGGGTGGACGGTTCAGCGTCCAACGATGCGTCGAACATGATGCTCGAAGCCCGTCAGGCGCTTTACATTCAGCGGCTGCGTTACGGCGCGGAAAAGATCACTCCGGAATTGGTTTTGGGCTGGGCGACCAAGGGCTCGGCAAGTTTGCTCGGGCGCACGGACATCGGCGAACTGGCGGCGGGCAAGCAGGCGGATCTGGCGTTGTTCAAGCTGGATGAGCTGCGCTTCTCCGGCAGTCATGACCCGGTGTCGGCGTTGCTGCTGTGCGGTGCGGATCGCGCGGATCGGGTGATGGTGGGTGGCCAGTGGCGGGTGATAGACGGGCAAGTTGAGGGGCTGGATCTTAAAGGCCTGATCGCCGATCACAGCCAGGCAGCCCGGCAGTTGATCGCTGGTACCTAAGCCGACCACGATCTAATGTGGGAGCGGGCTTGCTCGCGAAAGCGGTGTGTCATTCAACATTAATGCTGACTGACACGGCCCCTTCGCGAGCAAGCCCGCTCCCACATTTTTGATCCGGTTTCCACAGTGGATTTGTGGTGATTTCAGAGGCCCAGCAGCGACAACATGATGAATGTTGCAAACAGTACAAAGTGGGTCATCCCTTCGATGGCATTGGTTTCGCCATCGTTGAGGTTGATCGCGCTGACGATCAGGGTGAGGAAGATCATCACCGTCTGCACCGGGGTCATTGCCATCTGGAACGGCTGACCGGTATAGAGCGCCATGGCTTCCATTACCGGCACCGTCAGGATCACCGTCGACAGCGACGCCCCCATGGCGATGTTGACCACCGACTGCATGCGGTTGGCCAATGCCGCTCGCAACGCGGTGAGGATTTCCGGGGCCGCCGATATCGCCGCCACCAGAATCGCCGTGATCACCGGCGGAGCGCCCGTTCCTTCCAGGCCCAGGTCGAGGGTCTTGGACATCACCTCGGCCAACGCGCCGATGACCACCACACCGAACACCAAGGTGGCGATGCTCAGCGTCAGATTGACCGGTTCAGGTGCTTCTTCCGGGACTTTCTTGCGACGTTTTTCCGGGTAGCTGTAGCTGAAGAAATAACTGTGCGGTCCCACCTGCATGCGCAGGAACAGGGTGTATAGCAAAATCATCGCGCCGATGGTGAACGCCGAATACACCTTCCAGTTGGCTTCGGGAATGAACTCCGGCACCACCATCGAGACGCCCATGGCGGTGAGGATCATCACGCTGTAACTGCGGGCCGAGTCGTCGTTGTAAGACTGCTCGCCGTGCTTGATCCCGCCCATCAACGCGGCCAGGCCGAGGATGCCGTTGATGTCGAGCATCACCGCCGAATAAATCGTGTCGCGCACCAGGGTCGATGAGGCTTCATTGCTCATCATGATCGCCAGGATCACCACCTCTACCAGCACCGCGGCCAGTGTCAGGATCATCGTGCCGTAGGGGTCACCGACTTTTTCAGCGAGTAGTTCGGCGTGATGGGCCACGCGCATGGAGGCCGCGACGATGAAACCGATCAGGACCAGGCCGGCGGCGAGTGCGACCGGCTGGCCGCTGTGCAACATCCAGTGTTCCAGTGGATAAGCAACGACGGCAGCGAGCAGCGCCAACAGGAGAAACTTTTCTTGCTTGAAGAGTGTGAGCATTGCGGGCCTTTTTGCCGATGCAGCGAAAGCAGAGTGATGAGCTACTGACTGCGGTGGAGCGCTAACGTTTCGTTACACCTTAGCGCACCAGTGAATGGCAGCCGTTTCAGGCGATGCACTTTTATTGTCCGCACCGGCCACATCGCGAGCAGGCTCGCTCCCACAGGGATCTCGCCGCTTCCTGTGGGAGTGAGCCTGCTCGCGATAGCCGTTACGCGGTCGTAAGCCATTTGTTGTCTTGTTGGTCAGCAACTTGCATTGCCCCCGCCAACCTCACAACAACATGGAGTTCCAATTCATGCACAAACGTCCGTTGAAGAAGCTGCTTGGCGCTGTTGTCGCGGCTATCGGTCTGAGCGCCAGCCTGACCGCCGGTGCGGCCGAGCCGCTGAAAGTTGGCTTCGTCTACATCGGCCCGATCGGTGATCACGGCTGGACGTATCAGCATGAACAGGGACGCAAGTTGCTGGCCGAAAAGTTCGGCAATCAGATCACCACCAACTACGTCGAGAACGTCGCCGAGGGCGCGGACGCCGAGCGGGTGATCCGCAACATGGCCAAGGACAACTACGACCTGATCTTCACCACCTCTTTTGGCTACATGAACCCGACCCTGAAAGTGGCGAAGCAATTTCCCAAGGTGACCTTCGAACACGCCACCGGCTACAAGCAGGACAAGAACCTCGGCACCTATCTGGCGCGCACGTACGAAGGTCGCTACGTCAGCGGCTTCCTCGCGGCAAAAATGACCAGGACCAAGAAGATCGGTTATGTCGCCTCGTTCCCGATCCCTGAAGTCATCCGTGACATCAACGCCATTCAACTGGCTTTGAACAAGTACAACCCGGGCACCGAGATCAAAGTGGTGTGGGTCAACTCATGGTTCGACCCGGGCAAGGAAGCCGACGCCGCCAACGCCTTGATCGACCAGGGTGTGGACGTGGTGTTCCAGCACACCGACAGCCCGGCACCGATCCAGGCCGCTGAACGTCGCGGCGTGTACGCCGTTGGCTATGCTTCGGACATGGCGCACTTCGGCCCCAAAGCGGTGCTGACCTCGATCGTCAACGACTGGGCTCCGCATTACATTCAGGCGACGCAAAGCGTGATCGATCACACGTGGAAGTCGCAGGATTACTGGGGCGGGTTGCAGGAAGGCACGGTTGAGCTGCCAATCAGCGACCTGGTGCCGGCGCCGGTGAAAGCCGAGGCAGAACAACTCATCGCCGACATCAAGAGCGGCGCATTGCGTCCGTTCACCGGACCGATCAAGGATCAGGCCGGCGCTGTGAAAATCGCGGCGGGTGCGACGGCCAGCAATGCGGAACTGGCGTCGATGAACTACTACGTTGAAGGCATGAAGGCGGACATTCCCAAGTAATCCACTCCAGCCACAACACTGTACCTGTGGGAGCGAGCTTGCTCGCGATGGGGCCGTCACATTCAATATCTATATTGACTGAAAGTCCGCTATCGCGAGCAAGCTCGCTCCCACAGGGGTACTCCGGTGTTTTTCAGACTGCGTATTCCTCAGGACAATCGCATGAACCGTCTTCCCATCATCGACATCGCCCCGCTCTACAGCGATGACCAAACCGCCTGGCAAGCCATCGCGACCCAAATCGACCACGCCTGCCGCGAGTGGGGCTTCTTCTACATCAAGGGCCACCCGATCAGCCCGTCGCGTATCGACGCGGTGCTCGACCACGCCCAACGCTTCTTCGCTTTGCCCGCCGAGGAAAAGCTCAAGATCGACATCACCCAGACTCGTCACCATCGCGGCTACGGCGCCATCGCCACCGAACAGCTGGACCCGAGCAAGCCCAGCGACCTGAAAGAAACCTTCGACATGGGCCTGCACCTCGCGGCCGATCATCCGGACGTCCTCGCGGAAAAACCCTTGCGCGGTCCCAACCGTCATCCATCGTTGCCGGGCTGGGCAGCTTTGATGGAGCAACACTACGTCGACATGCAGGCGCTTGCCCAAACCCTGTTGCGGGCGATAACGATGGCGCTGAACATTGAGCGCGACTTCTTCGACACACGCTTCAATGAACCCGTCAGCGTGTTGCGGATGATTCATTACCCGCCGCGCCACACCGCCAGTTGCGAAGAGCAACAAGGTGCCGGTGCCCATACCGATTACGGTTGCATCACCCTGCTCTACCAGGACGCCGCCGGTGGCCTGCAAGTGCGCAACGTCAAAGGCGAATGGATCGACGCGCCACCGATCGAGGGCACGTTCGTGGTCAATCTCGGCGACATGATGGCGCGTTGGAGCAATGACCGTTACCTGTCGACGCCACACCGGGTGATCAGCCCGCTAGGTGTCGATCGTTACTCGATGCCGTTCTTCGCCGAACCTCACCCCGATACCCCAATTGAATGCCTGCCCGGTTGTCAGGATGAAGGGCATCCGGCGAAGTACCCGGCCACCACCTGCGCCGAATTCCTGCTCTCGCGTTTTGCCGACACCTACGCTTATCGACGTGAACAGGAAGCGATGTAATGAACCGGCTGGTCAGGTTTTGCTAATTGTTTCCACGAGCATCTGTAGAATGCTCGTCATCTGCACCTGATGAGAAAAGACTATGTACGACTGGCTAAACGCCCTGCCCAAGGCAGAACTGCACTTGCACCTGGAGGGTTCGCTGGAGCCCGAGTTGCTGTTCGCCCTGGCTGAACGCAACAAGATCGCCCTGCCGTGGAGCGATGTCGACACCCTGCGCAAGGCGTACGCCTTCAACAACCTGCAAGAGTTTCTCGACCTGTATTACCAGGGCGCCGATGTCTTGCGCACGTCGCAGGATTTCTACGACCTGACCTGGGCGTACCTGTTGCGCTGCAAGGCGCAGAACGTGATCCACACCGAACCGTTCTTCGACCCGCAGACCCACACCGACCGTGGCGTGCCGTTTGAAGTGGTGCTTAACGGCATCGCCGCCGCACTCAAGGATGGCGAGCAGCAACTGGGCATCACCAGCGGTTTGATCCTGAGTTTCCTGCGTCACTTGAGCGAAGACGAAGCGCAGAAAACCCTCGACCAGGCGCTGCCGTTCCGCGATACGTTTGTGGCCGTTGGTCTGGACAGTTCGGAAATGGGTCACCCGCCGAGCAAGTTCCAGCGTGTGTTCGATCGTGCCCGCCACGAAGGTTTCCTGACCGTCGCCCACGCCGGTGAAGAAGGCCCGCCGGAGTACATCTGGGAAGCGCTCGACCTGCTGAAAATCCAGCGCATCGATCATGGCGTGCGCGCCATCGAAGATGAGCGTCTGATGCAACGGATCATCGACGAGCAGATCCCGCTGACCGTGTGCCCGTTGTCGAACACCAAGCTCCGCGTGTTCGATCACATGTCCCAGCACAACATTCTGGACATGCTTGAGCGTGGCGTGAAAGTCACGGTGAACTCCGATGACCCGGCATACTTTGGCGGGTACGTGACCGAGAACTTCCATGCGCTCTACACCGATCTGGGCATGACCCAGGATCAGGCCAAGCGATTGGCGCAAAACAGCCTGGATGCCAGGTTGGTCAAACCCTAGTGACTGATCGCCGATAACTGATCGTTCCCACGCTCCGCGTGGGAACGATCATCAAGCAGCTGCCTCGGTCAGCTCTTCAAGCGTCTTGCCCCGCGTCTCCATCCCGAACACCCAAACCACCCCCGCCGCAATCGCAAAGCACAACGCCCCCAGCGCGAACACGCCACCCTGCCCGGTGATCGGAAACACCAGCCCGGTGACCAGTGGCCCGAGTAACGAACCCACGCGACCAATCGCCGATGCAAATCCCGACCCCGTTGCCCTGGCCGACGTCGGGTACAACTCAGGCGTGTAGGTGTAAAGCACCGCCCACATGCCGAACAGAAAGAACTGCATCAACAGGCCCGAGGTAATCAACAAGCCGACATTGCCGCCAAACACTGCGCTCTGGCCGTAAAGAAACGCCATCACCCCGCCGCCGAGCAGGGTCACCACACACACCGGTTTGCGCCCCCAACGCTCTACCAGCCACGCTGCCATCAGGAAGCCTGGAATTCCGCCCAGGGAAATCAGCACCGTGTAATACACCGATTGCGTCACGGCAAAACCCGACTGCTGCAGCAATGCGCTGAGCCAGGACGTCAGGCCATAAAAACCCAGCAAGGCAAAGAACCAGACGCTCCAGATCATCATCGTGCGCTGGCGATACAGCGGCGACCAGATCTGGCGCAAGGCGGACAAGAAGTTGCCCGGCGTACTGGCCACGCGTGGCAGGCGAATCGGCTCCGGCAAGTCCGAACGCCCCAGCGAGGCCCGGACACGCTGCTCAATTCCCAGCAACACTTTGTCGGCCGCTTCATGCCGCCCGGCCTGTTCCAGCCAGCGCGGTGACTCGGGAATGAAAAAACGGATCGCCAGAACGAACACCGCCGGCACCGCCAACACGAGGAAGATGTCCCGCCAGCCAACTACCGGCAACAGGAAATACGACAACACCCCGGCGGCGACGAACCCCAGCGGCCAGAACCCGTCCATCAACGCAATGTAACGCCCACGCCGCTTGGCCGGAATCAACTCCGAGAGCATCGATTGCGCGATGGGAAACTCCATGCCCATGCCGATCCCCAACAGGATGCGGAACAAGGTCAGCGTTTCGATGTTCTGCGCCGTCGAGCATAGGTAACTGGCAATGCCCCACAACACGATGCTCCACTGGAACACCGGTTTACGGCCAAAACGGTCGGCCAACATGCCGGACAGCGAAGCGCCGAGCACCATGCCGAAGAAGCTCGAACTGGCCAGCAACCCGGCTTGAGCCGAGCTCAGGCCGAACTCGGTTTTAATCGAGCCGAGCAGGAAGGTCATCATCGCCAGGTCCATGGAGTCGAAGAAAAACGCCAACGCAATGATGATAAAAATGATGCGGTGGTAACCGCTGATGGGCAGCCGTTCCAGTCGTTCTGCCGCGCTGAAGCCTCGTGAGTCCATGCCACATTCCCCCAATCCGAAAATCCCCGAATTCGAGTGTGCGCGATAGACCCTGGGGGTGATGGCTGGATGCGACCTGTCCGCAACTGCTAACGACGCCCGAGCTCATTGGTACCAGACGTCGGGCGAAAAAGGCTCTAAAGCGCAGCTTCCAGCTCGGTCTGCTTGGCGAAACGATGGATTTCGCGCTGCCCCGTGGCGGTAATCTGCAATGCCCGCGTATCGCCGGGCAGACTCAACCAGCCCGATTGCATGAACAACTGCAAGAGCGCCGCGCCAAGCGCACCGCCCATGTGCGGGCGTCTTTCGCTCCAGTCGGGACACGCGCAGGCGACTCTGCTGTTGCGATGGGCCAGCGCCTGGATAAACACACCGCGAGCGGCCAGTTGCGTAGACCCCTTGTGCGTGATCATCACGCGCTGTTCGAACTGCTCGATCCAGCCGGCATCGAGCAGGCGTTGATAAAGATCGGCGGCCAGCGTGCCGCCCAGATGGTCGTCGCACAATCTGGCGCGCAACAGCGACGAAGGCGCCGCCTGAGATTTGGCGACGGGGTTGGCGCGCTTGAAAACGTCCGGCACCTCCCGCGGCGTACTGGCCAGCGTTGCGCTGGCCAAGGCCTCGATGGCCGCGCCCACTTCAGGTGCGGCCAGGCGGAAAAAGCGTTTGCGTCCACGGATTTCGACTTTCAACAGACCTCCGGCGGACAAACGCCCAAGGTGTGCACTGGCCGAAGACGGTGACAGGCCGGCCAGCAATGCCAGCTCTTCGGATTGGCGCGCCGAGCCGTCCATCAAAGCCCACATCATTGCGCTGCGCTTTGGGTCAGCCAGCAACGTGGCAATCTGGCTGATGCAAGGTGCATGTTCCATGTATTCACTCCCTGTTGAATCGTTTCGTCTGCTGCTCAGAGACATCTTGACCAGTAATGTGTCGTCGGCCAAGAAGCAAAAATCGCCGTCAGCCGGGCAAAGCCCCCACTCACCCATGCCACTGCTTCACAGGCAGGACGAAGGTCGGTGATTGACTGTGGGGCCACCACCATCGCGAGATCGACCGTGCGTACACGAGGCGGGCGCTAGTATAAGCGGGTTGACCGACGGTTCCTGCCTTCTGCAAAGCGTGGGTGGTGATAGTTCCTGACAGAAATTTCGCTATTTGCCTGCGACTAATGATCGATGCTCGAAATACCCGGAAATTGGCTGCCCAGAAGAGCGCATCGGCTGGCAAGCATTTCGCGCAAAAGGTTCACAGGCTTACTCAATTGTGCGCGATGGGCGCACAGCAGATTCAGCGGTGCGCGTTCGCAGAGGAGCTCCGGCATCAGCACTTTCAAGCGACCGGCGAGCACATCGGCGGCGACATCGAGCCAGGACTTGTAGGCAATGCCGGCGCCCGCAATCGCCCACAGCCGAACGACATCGGCATCGTCGCTGAAGCGATCACCGCTGACCGTCAGGCCGACCTCACGTTTGCCGTCGTGAAAACTCCAGCGGTCATGGACCCGGCTGCCAAGCATGAACAACAAACAATTGTGCTGGGCAAGTTGCTCCAGGTGGCGCGGTTCGCCATGCCTGGCCAGATAAGCAGGAGCGGCACACAGCACGCGGCGGTTTTGCGCCGCGATGGGCAACGCCACCAGACTTGAGTCTTCCGGTTCGCCGTAGCGCAGGGCGATATCGACCGGTTGGCGGAACAGGTCGGCGATGCGATCACCCAACAACAGCCGCACGGTCAACCTGGGATGCTCGCGCTGGAACTCGTCGAGCCACGGCAGCAACAGGTTGCGGCCAAAATCCGAAGGTGCCGACAGCTGCAAAATACCGCTGACCTGATCCTGACCGCTGGCCAGCAAGCGGCGCCCTTCATCCAGATTGCTCAGGGCCGCACGGGCGTACTCCAGAAAACCCTCGCCCTCGGCAGTGAGCCGCAAGCTGCGCGTTGAGCGAGTCAGCAAGCGCGCACCCAATTGCTGTTCGATACGCTTCAATGCGGCGCTGGCCACCGCCGCGGACATGTCCATCACCCGCGCAGCCGCCGACAGACTGCCCAGGTCAGCGGCACGCACGAACAACTGCAAATCATCGAAACGCAGCATTTTCAGCCCTGATTATCAAAAAAATATTGAAAGAGACTGCTCTTTTAGCGGGTTTTATCTTGCAGAGAAATAGCCAATCATCTGTCCCATCGAAATCATCCCGCTCCCGGAGCCCGACCATGTCCCAGCCTTTTACCGCCATTGCCACCCTCATCGCCAAAGCCGGCCAGCAGGACGCCCTTGAACAGCACCTGCGTGCACTGCTGGAACCGACCCGCGCCGAGGCCGGTTGTGGCCAATACGATCTGCATCAGGACCTGGCCAATCCGCTGGCCTTCTACATGATTGAACACTGGAGCAGCGACGAAGCCCTGCAAGCCCACGACGACAGCGCGCACATCCAGAACTTCCGCGCCAAGGCCGGCGAGTTTCTCGAGCACTTCGAACTCAAGCGCCTGCGCACCGTGGCTTGACCCCTTCTTTTATTACTGTTCAGGAGCACTGCATGAAAGCCATCGCCTATTACGCCTCGTTGCCGATCAGCGACGCGAACGCCCTGCAAGACATCGAGCTTGCAGAACCGGTTGCCGGACCACGTGATCTGCTGGTCGAAGTCAAAGCCATCTCGGTCAACCCGGTCGACACCAAGGTCCGCCAGAACGTCCAGCCTGAAGACGGCGCAGCGAAAGTGCTGGGCTGGGACGTGGCCGGCGTGGTCAAGGCCGTCGGCAGCGATGTCACGCTGTTCAAGGCTGGCGACAAAGTGTTTTACGCCGGCTCCATCGCCCGTGCCGGCGGCAACAGCGAACTGCACGTGGTGGACGAGCGAATCGTCGGCCATATGCCCAAGTCCCTCGGTTTCGCCGAAGCTGCCGCGCTGCCGCTGACCGCCATCACCGCATGGGAACTGCTCTTCGAGCGCCTGCAAGTGCGCGAAGGCAAAACCGATGAAGGCCAGAGCCTGCTGATCGTCGGTGCGGCGGGCGGTGTCGGGTCGATCCTGACGCAACTGGCCAGCCAGCTCACCGGGCTGAAGGTCATCGGCACCGCTTCCCGTGCGCAAACCCAGAGCTGGGTGCGTGAGTTGGGGGCCGATCTGGTGATCGATCACAGCAAGCCGCTGAGCGAAGAATTGAAACGCGCAGGCGTGGACCAGGTGACCCACGTCGCCAGCCTGACCCAGACCGATCAGCATCTGGATCAATTGGTCGAGGCGCTGGCGCCTCAGGGCAAACTGGCGCTGATCGATGATCCGAAGGCGCTGGACGTGAGCAAACTCAAGCGCAAGAGCCTGTCGTTGCATTGGGAGTTCATGTACACCCGCTCGCTGTTCGAAACCGCCGACATGATCGAGCAACACAAACTGCTCAACCGCGTGGCCGAGCTGATCGACGCCGGGACACTGAAAACCACGGTCGGCGAGCATTTCGGCACCATCAACGCGGCTAACCTGCGTCGCGCCCATGAGCTGCTGGAGAGTGGCAAAGCCAAGGGCAAGATTGTGCTCGAAGGGTTCTGAACACACTGACACAAGTGTCGTCCCGAAAAGACGACACCGTCAGTCCGAGAGTTGACCTTCGTCATAATAGTGATCGTATTCAGGTCTACAATCGTCTCCTCTGTGGTGCAATTTTTACGCAACATCTTTTACGAGAGGAGAGATCAGCAATGAAGATCCTGATAAAAGAAGTGGCAAAATCCCAGTGGCAGGTCCGTCTGGACCAACACGCCGTGACCTTTCGCAGCGAAGCCGAAGCACTCGCCTTCACCCGCACCCTCGAAGCGCGCCTGCTCGCGCCGCATCAGATTCCCGACCGCCAGCAACGCGCCGCTGGCTGAGGCCTTCCTCAGACCTGGGCTTGCATCAGTGCCCGGGCATTTTGCAGACGCCGGGTGAGCATCGCCGCGCTCACCACCAGAATCCCGCACAGGCTGATGACCATCGCCATCGGCACGGCGCTGCCATCGTGCAAGACACCGACCAACGCTGCCGCACCGGCGGCGACGCTGAATTGCAGGCAACCGAGCATCGCCGACGCACTGCCGGCGCGAGCGCCCTGCCCGCTCATCGCGCAGGCCGAGGCGTTCGGCAGGATGCAACCGAGGCTGGCGATACAAATAAACAGTGGGATCAGCAACGGCCATAGCTGCTCGGTGTGCAGTGCACTGACGGCGAGCAATGTCAGGCCCGCGCCCAGGTAGACCCATACCGTACGCGCCAACAGGAAGGCCGGACCACGTTTGGCCAGCAGCCGTGCATTGACCTGCGCCACCAGAATGAAACCCGCCGCGTTGGTGCCGAACAGCCAGCCGAAATGTTCGGCCGGTACGCCATAGAGCTTGATGAAGACGAACGGTGAACCGGCGATGTAGGCAAACATCCCGGCGATGGCGATGCCGCCAGTCAGGGCGTGGCCCAGATACACCGGATCCGACAATAGCCGACCGTACTGACGCAGCGCCCCCGACAACGGTTGGCGCGGAACATGCGCCGGCAGGCTTTCCGGCAAACCGATTGCCACGGCCAGGCCTGCCAGGGCGCTGAAACCGGTCAGCGCCAGGAAGATTGACTGCCAACCCGTGGTGTTGACCAACAGCCCGCCGAGCATCGGCGCGAGAATTGGCGCCAGCCCCATCACCAGCATCAGTTGCGAGAAAACTTTCGCCGATCCCACCGCATCGCATTTATCGCTGACCACCGCGCGGGAGATCACCATCCCCGCGCAACCGCCGAGGGCCTGAATGAACCGCGCGCCGATCAGCCATTCCAGATTCGGCGCGAAGGCGCAGGCCAGTGAAGCGGCGGTGAACAAGCCGACGCCTGTCAGCAGTGGAAGGCGTCGCCCGAAGCGATCCGCGACCGGACCGTAAGCCAGTTGCCCGATGGACAAACCAAGGAAATACGCGGCCAGCGTCAACTGGACATGTTTCTCATCGGTGCCAAAGGCCAGAGCCATCGCCGGAAACGCTGGCAGGTAGAAATCGATCGCCAGCGGACCGAAAGCGCTCAGGGCGCCAAGAATCAAAATGGTACGGAAGTTCATCAGGCATCCAGTTGGGGTCGGCAGCCCGACAGTCTAGCCGCGCGTGGACGCCTTGAACATTCCGTTAGGTCGCTAACTATTAAATATCACTGGATAAATACAAAACTTGTGTGGGAGTGGGCTTGCTCGCGAATGCAGTGTGTCATTCAACAATGATGTCGCCTGACACTCCCTCTTCGCGAGCAAGCCCGCTCCCACAAGGATTTTTGTTTGGGCTTAAGCGAGTTTTGCTTCGTAGCCTTCTTCCGTAATCGTCGCGATCACTTCTTCGGCGGTCAGGGTGCTCTCGACGCCGACTTCTTTTGCCGCCAGTTCGACCCGCACACTCGCCGCAGGATCCTTGGCTTGCAGCGCCTGGGTAATGGCTTTGACACAGTGGCCGCAGGACATGCCTTGAACATTGAACACTTGCATGGGATGACTCCTTGAGTGAGGTTGCGAGCAGTCTCGAGCTTGCCACCATGGCAAGGTCAAGTTCTGCAAATCGCTGCCGGGCTGGCAATCGGCGTCGCGCTCGGCCAAGCTGCGTGCATCAATGACTCGACCTCAGGAGATTCAGCCATGCGCTGGTCAGCTCTCAGCCTGTTTGGCTTCCTCAGCCTATTTGCCGCGACGCCTTCGGCTCAAGCCGCCGGGGAGGACTACGGGGTTCTGATCATTTCCCGCGAGCGCCTGGAAGTCGCAACCGCCTGCGAGATCGGCGTGTACATTCAGGATCAACTGTCGGCGCGGCTGTTCCAGGAACAAAGCACCTCGTTCAACCTGCCGCCGGGCAATGTGTCCTTGCGCCTCAAACTGTTGCCGGGCCAGGCTCCGGGCTGTAACGCGGGAATGCTCGCACCGGGCTCGCAGAACATCACGCTCAAGGCCGGTGATGTGTTGAAGTTCCGGATTGCGATGACGCAGGAAGGGATGTACCTCAAACCCGCCGCCCTCGAATATTAATCACCTCACCGTTCGTCACTGATCGTTCCCACGCTCCGCGTGGGAACGATCAACACCGCTGTCGCGAGCAAGCCCGCTCCCTCATTGGGTCTGCGGTGATTTGTAGACTGGCGCTTGACCTTGCCAGCATGGCAAGGTTGATCCTGTAGACATCTTCTACAGGGAGCGCGACCGATGTCCGAATCCACTACGTTCGATCTGCCGATTGCCGGCATGACCTGTGCCAGTTGCGCCGGGCGTGTCGAGCGTGCCTTGAGCAAAGTCGTCGGCGCCTCCGCCGTCAGCGTCAATCTCGCCACCGAGCAGGCTCGCGTTCAGGCGCCCAGCGACAGCCTGCCTGCGTTGGTGGAAGCGGTGCAGCATGCCGGCTACAGCGTGCCGCAACAGACTCTGGAATTGAGCATCGACGGCATGACCTGTGCGTCGTGCGTCGGCCGTGTCGAGCGGGCGCTGGCCAAGGTGCCGGGGGTAAAAAGTGTCAGCGTCAACCTCGCCAACGAGCGCGCTCACCTCGAACTGCTTGGACACGTCGATCCACAGACGTTGATCGGCGCAGTGACCAAGGCGGGTTATAGCGCCAGCGTCTGGGAAGTCGAACACCCGCAGACCGACAACCAGCAACAGCGCCTGCACCGCGAGCGTTGGGCATTGATCATGGCCATCGCCCTGGCCTTGCCGCTGGTGTTGCCGATGCTGCTGCAACCGTTTGGCGTGCACTGGATGCTGCCGGCCTGGGTGCAATTCGCCCTGGCCACTCCGGTGCAGTTCATTTTCGGCGCGCGTTTTTATATCGCCGCCTGGAAAGCCGTGCGCGCCGGTGCCGGCAACATGGATTTGCTGGTCGCCCTCGGCACCAGCGCCGGTTATGGCTTGAGTCTTTATGAGTGGGCTACCGCGGCCGGGCGCATGCCGCACCTGTATTTCGAAGCGTCGGCGGTGGTGATCGCGCTGGTGCTTTTGGGCAAATACCTGGAAAGCCGCGCCAAACGCCAGACCGCCAGCGCCATCCGCGCCCTCGAAGCGTTGCGTCCGGAACGAGCGATTCAAGTCATCGATGGCCGCGAGCAGGATGTCGCCATCAGTGCTTTGCGCCTCAATGACCTGGTGTTGGTCAAACCCGGCGAACGCTTCCCGGTGGACGGTGAAGTGGTCGAAGGCCAGAGCCACGCCGACGAAGCGCTGATCAGCGGCGAAAGCCTGCCGGTGCCCAAGCAACCCGGCGACAAGGTCACGGGGGGCGCGATCAATGGTGAAGGTCGGTTGTTGGTTCGCACCCAGGCCTTGGGCGCGGAAACCGTGCTGGCGCGGATCATCCGTCTGGTCGAAGACGCCCAGGCCGCCAAGGCGCCGATTCAGAAATTGGTGGATAAAGTCAGTCAGGTGTTTGTGCCGACGGTGTTGCTGATCGCATTGGCGACACTGATCGGCTGGTGGTTGTACGGTGCACCGATGGAAACCGCGCTGATCAACGCCGTCGCCGTGCTGGTCATCGCTTGCCCTTGCGCATTGGGCCTGGCCACGCCGACCGCGATCATGGCCGGTACAGGTGTGGCGGCCCGCTACGGCATTCTGATCAAGGACGCCGAAGCCCTCGAACGCGCCCATGAAGTCAGCGCCGTGGTATTCGACAAGACCGGCACGCTGACCTCGGGCACCCCACGTATCGCTCATCTAAGCGCTATCGAAGATGACGAAGTTGCCCTGCTGCAAATGGCCGGCGCCCTGCAACGTGGCAGTGAACATCCATTGGCGAAGGCAGTTCTGGACGCCTGCGCCGAACGCGGCTTGAGCGTGGCCGATGTCAGTGACAGCCAATCGCTGACCGGACGCGGCATCGCCGGCACACTCTACGGTCGTCGCCTGGCGCTGGGCAATCGCCGGATGCTGGAAGAAAGCGGCTTGAATGCCGGCCCGTTGGCTGATTCGGCAACGGCCTGGGAAACCGAAGGCCGGACACTATCCTGGCTGATCGAACAAAGCCCCAAACTTCGAGTGCTCGGCCTGTTCGCGTTCGGCGATACCCTCAAGCCCGGCGCCCTGCAAGCGGTGCAACAACTCAACGCACGCCACATCAGCAGCCACTTGCTGACCGGCGACAATCGCGGCAGCGCCAAAGTGGTTGCCCAAGCATTGGGCATCACCGATGTGCACGCCGAAGTGCTGCCGGCCGACAAAGCCGCCACCGTGGGTGCACTGAAAAAAACCGGTGTGGTGGCGATGGTTGGTGACGGCATCAACGACGCCCCGGCACTGGCTGCGGCCGACATCGGCATCGCCATGGGCGGTGGCACCGACGTGGCCATGCACGCCGCCGGCATTACCTTGATGCGCGGCGATCCACGGCTGGTGCCAGCGGCACTGGAGATCAGCCGCAAGACCTACGCAAAGATTCGGCAGAATCTGTTCTGGGCCTTTGTCTATAACCTGATCGGCATTCCGCTGGCCGCGTTCGGCTTCCTCAATCCGGTACTGGCCGGTGCGGCGATGGCCCTGTCGAGCGTCAGCGTGGTGAGCAATGCGTTACTGTTGAAAACCTGGAAACCCAAGGACCTGGAGGACAATCGATGAACATCGGCCAAGCAGCCCGCCACAGTGGCCTGAGCGCAAAGATGATCCGTTATTACGAGTCCATCGGCTTGCTCAAGGCCGCCCATCGCACCGACAGTGGCTACCGTGTTTACGGCGATGACGACCTGCACACGCTGGCGTTCATCAAGCGCTCCCGGGACCTGGGGTTTTCACTCGAGGAGGTCGGCAAACTGCTGACCCTCTGGCAGGATCGCCAACGCGCCAGCGCCGACGTGAAAGCCTTGGCCCGTCAGCACATCGACGAACTGAACCAGAAGATCCGCGAGCTCGGACAGTTGCGCGACACCTTGCAGGACCTGGTCGAGCACTGTCAGGGCGACCATCGCCCCGACTGCCCGATCCTCAAGGAGCTGGCGTCGGGCTGTTGCGCCGAACCTGCCCGCGCCTGAGCGCCAGTCCCTTCACCACCAGCACGGTGGTGATTGGGATACCGTGGAACAGCAACACCACGGCCCCTGGCGTCCACCATGCATAGAACGGCGCGGCGATCAGCATGCCGATGCCGAACCCGGTCATTTGCAGCAGCGTCAACACGCTGAAGATCGGCAGGCGCAGGCTGTCCGGCTCGCGTTGCAAACGCGACATCAAACCAACCTCCGAGACCCCGTCCCCCAATCCCGCCGGCAACGCGAACAACAGCAAACCGTAGAGCGTCTGCTGCTGAAACATCAGGATGAAACCGCAGGACATCAGCAACACGCCGAAGAAAAATCGCCGCTCCAGATGTGCGTTGTCCGAGCCTTGCAGATGACTGGCGATTCGCGCGCCGATCAGTTTGCCGCTGGCCCAGACCGCCAGCATCAAGCCCAGCGTGGTACTGGCGGATTCAGGGGTGAGCAGTTTCGAAATGATCGGAAAGCCGACATTGTGCGCGGCGCTGCCCAAGGTGTCGGCCATGGTGACAACCAGCATCGCGGCTACCACGGGTGTGCTGCGCAAACCTTGGCGCAGGGCCGACCATTCATTGTGCTTTTGAGTGGCTTCGACAGCAGGTCTGAAAAAGCGCAGCGGCACGATGAACACTGCGGCCAGCAAATAAGTGACCACGTTCAACGCAAACACTGTTTCAAAGCCAAACGCGGCCACCAGCAACCCCGCCACCAGACTTCCGCCGACCATGGCTGCCGACGACGCCGAGGTGATCC
>Ga0157371_10002553_pt1 | contig 17284 bp, 13 predicted proteins | sample C45metaG_FD_113462 | JGI IMG/M metagenome (GOLD analysis project Ga0157371, IMG submission 113462) | Corn rhizosphere microbial communities from Kellogg Biological Station, Michigan, USA - C4-5 metaG | ecosystem: Host-associated > Plants > Roots > Rhizosphere > Soil | place: USA: Michigan...
AATACAGTCCGATTTAGCAATTGCTTCAACTAACATTTCATTATCATGTAAGCGAAGGTCATTCCTGAACCACACCAATATTTTCTTAGACTTCATTAACTTGCAACTGAGTTTTGTGTACTAATTACAAAAATATACGATTTTTTATCCGAATAAGAATCAGAAGGGCAATATTTACACTAGCGAAACAAATGGAAGCCATAAAAAGCGCTTTTTTGCAAAACTTAAAGCTAAACTAATGGGTTATTGAAGTATGGGAAATCAAATCTTGATTACTGGAGCAACAGGTATGGTAGGCAAAAAACTTATAAATACCTTGTACAACAACGGGCATAAGGTTTCAATATTAGCCAGAAAAGCCACCAATATTAAAAATGCAACCGTGTATTTGTGGGATGTTTACAAGCAAACTATTGACCCAAATTGCTTACAGGGAATTGATACCATCATACATTTGGCAGGAGAAAGCATTGCAGAAAAGAAATGGACAAAAGAGCGCAAACAACAAATTATAGATAGCCGGGTAATGTCGGCCCAACTACTGCACAAAACCATAAAAGAAACACAGTCTCCCGTAAAAACCTTTATTTCTGCCTCAGCAATTGGTTATTATGGGAATCGTGGTGATGAAATATTAACCGAAGAATCGGGAACCGGTACAGGATTTCTTTCCAGATGCTGTAAATTATGGGAAGAAGCTGTAGATGAAGGTACCTCATACGGCCTACGAACAGTTAAATTCAGAATTGGCTTTGTGCTTAACAAATCAGAAGGAGGCCTGGCCTCTTTAGAGAAGCCAATTCGTTATTTCGTAGGCGCCCCCCTTGGCAGTGGCAAGCAATGGACACCCTGGGTTCATGTTCACGATATCGTGAACATGTTTGTCTCTGCAGTCGAGAACCCACTATACCACGGTGCTTACAACGCTTGTGCTCCTTTTCCGGTAACTAACGAGACGTTAACAAAAGCAATAGCAAAAACCATAAAACGCCCTGTATGGCCTATACATGTACCAGAAAAAGTGCTGGAGATGATTCTGGGGAAAATGAGTATTCTCCCATTGATTAGCACAAATACATCGGCACAAAAACTCCTGGATGCAGGTTTCATTTTTAAATACACCCATTTAGAAGATGCGTTAACAGATATTTATAAGTAGTGGAAAAAGAAATAAGCATCTGCTGGATCAGACGAGATTTAAGATTAAATGATAATGCCGCTCTTTATGCAGCGCTAAAAGCACCATACCCGGTGCTTATGCTTTTCATATTCGACACAAAAATCCTCGGTAAACTTCCAAACCAACAAGACCCAAGAGTAACCTTTATACATCAAACACTACAGGAAATCCACTCAAGGTTAGCAGCACATAAATCTACCATAGCCATTAAACACGGCACACCCGAAAAGGTATGGGGAGAGATTTTAAAAACATACAATGTAAAAGCTGTTTACACCAACCACGATTATGAACCTGATGCCATTAAAAGAGATGATGCACTGGCAGAATATCTTGCATCTGAGCAGATTGAATTCAAAACACTAAAAGATCAGGTAATATTTGAAAAGGACGAAATCTTAAAAGCCGATGCCAGGCCTTATACTGTTTTTACACCCTACTTTAACCAATGGCAATCAAAACTTAATGAGTTTTACATAAAACCATATCCTTCAAATAATTACTTCAACAATCTTCTTAAAATTGCACCCCTGCCAATACCTACTTTGGCAGACATAGGTTTTAAAGAGTCTCCTCAAAAATTCCCGGCAAAGACCTTCAACAATAAACTTACTGACTATGAAGACAAGAGAGACTTTCCCGCTCTCGATGCCACCACACATATTGGCATGCACCTTCGTTTTGGCACAATAAGTATTCGCGAAGCAGCCAGTCAGGCATTAAAACAAAATGCCCGCAAGTGGCTATCCGAACTGGCATGGAGAGATTTTTACATGATGATACTCTGGCACTTCCCAAGAATTGTTCATCAATCTTTTAAACCGGCATACGATAATATAAAGTGGCTGAACAATGAATCAGAGTTCGAGGCCTGGTGCAACGGAAAAACAGGCTATCCATTGGTAGATGCAGGTATGAGACAACTCAATCAAACCGGATATATGCACAACAGAGTGCGCATGGTAGTAGCCTCCTTTTTAACTAAGCATCTGCTAATAGACTGGCGCTGGGGCGAAGCCTATTTCGCAGAGAAGTTATTGGATTATGAGATGGCCAGCAATATTGGAGGATGGCAATGGTCATGTGGCTGCGGAAATGATGCTGCGCCATACTTCCGGGTATTTAACCCCGAGCTGCAAGCCAAAAAGTTTGATCCGGATCAGGCTTACATTAACAAATGGCTGCCCGAGTATAAACAACAAAAGCATGTACAACCTATAGTTGAACATGCTTTTGCAAGAGAAAGAGTATTAAAAGTTTTTAAGGAAGCCCTAAATGAATAGTACTATCCCGTATTACTTCAAGATGTTAATTGGTAACATCAACAACTTCAATATCAAAATCTAAACAAGCATTAGCAGGGATAGTTCCGGTTGAACTACCTGCAGTTCCATATGCCTCTGTAGATGGAATGAAAAGCCGTACTTTCGCGCCCTTTTTAAAATTCTTTAATACTTCCCATCCAGAAATAACTTGCAGCAACGTAGTTGAGAATGTACCATCAGTACTCGAATCAAACACATTTCCATCAAGTTTACGCCCTGTATATTTAGCTTTCAAAGTAGAAGTAAGTTCTATGGCCGTTCCGGTCCCAGCATCGGTAACAGAGTAATAAACACCTGTTGAGGCATCTTTTGTAGCAGTTAAGCCTTTTGACTGCAAAAACTCTCTGATTCTTCTGTCATCCAGCAATCTTTGTGATTTTTCCGGATAAGTGGTTAGCGTGAATTCGATGTTCTCGTTTGAAGGAACATTTAAAAGAGTAGCTCCATTTTTACCAAAAGCAAGGTAAGAAGGCAATAATATTCTTGCAACACCACCTGGTTTAAGCGTCTGTAATACTTTCCTTAAAGCCGGAAGTGCAAAACCTACAGAACCGTTGGTTGTAGCATAAGAAAAAGAACTGGCATAACCCACGTATGTCCCAAGATTAGTAATTGAAGGAGTAGTATAATAATCAGTTCCGCTAAGCAACGATTTTACCGATACCGAATACAAAACAGAATCAGTGGTCTTAAACAGCTCTCCAGTACCCTGTGTTTTAATCTGATAATAGAATCCTGTTTTATCAGGATCTTCAATTGCATCGGTGATATTATTACGTGAGATGTAGCCTTTTATTTTGGTGTCATCTATACTTTGAATAGACTCATATTCCTTTTTACAAGAATTTAGAAGAATCAAACCTACTAGAACAAAGGTATATGAGGTTATTTTTTTTAACATACTATTTTTGTTTATCTACTTTTTTAGCAACTTTTTTATAATCAATAATAAAATACAATACAGAATTTGCCGGTACTCCGGGAGTAGGGTAATTCTTATATGCCAGCTTTGAGGGCACCAGTAACTCTATCCGTCCACCAGGTTTAATTAAAGACAAACCTATTCTCCAGCCCGGCATTACACTTTCCCGAATAAACTTAAACGGATTATCGGCGGTAGCCTTACTAAAAACTGAATCAGTCATTAATCGGCCTTCATACTCAACAGTTAAAGTATCAGTCGGGGCGCGGTCATCCGCTCCTGTCCCGGCAGTATCAATTTTGTAATAAAGCCCACTGGTATCTTTTGTTAAAGTAACCTTTTTTGCCGTTGCCCAGTCCTTAATTATTGTTTCATCAATCTCAAACTGAGCCTTTTCATCATAGACTTCAGGTTTTGTACATGCAGCTAAAACGCCAACAATGACAGCTATCCCTAATAAAAGCCTATTTTTTAACATAATGCACAAAAATAGTCTTTTATTGGCGATAGAACAATTTTTAACCAATTTTAACAATTCACATAAAAAACGCCCCTAAATGTTTTAGGGGCGCCCAGTTTATTTATGAAATGTTACTTCTAGTATAAAATAAGTTAGTAACAATATCTATTTGCAGCAATCAACTGCTGTGCCACACTTTGGCGAACATTTTTAACATTAAACGGCTCTGCTTTAGTAAACCTGCGTAAGCCAACCATCATCATTCTCAATTCATCACCCTCTGCAAAAGCCCATAATGCTTCTTTACCTGCTTTTTGAACCGCATCAATAGCTTCTACAAAGTAAATCCGCATTAAATTCAACTGCCCTTCGCATTCCTTTTCTCCTCTTAAACTTACCAGTTTCTCAGTTCTTAGCATTGCCGATTCAGCTACATAAACATAACTGGCCATATCAGCAATATTCATTAGAATTTCCTGCTCTTTAGACAAGCTCATCATCAATTTCTGAACTGCAGCACCGGCAACCATTAATGTAGCTTTTTTAAGGTTTTTTAGAATTTTTTTCTCAGCGGCAAACAAAGTATCATCCTCTTCACCAAATTCAGGAATAGACATTAGCTCTCCCGCTACAGCAGTTGCCGGTGTCATCAAATCCAATTCACCCTTCATTGCACGCTTCAACATCATATCAACAGTCAGCAACCTGTTTATCTCATTGGTACCCTCAAATATCCTGTTAATCCGCGCATCGCGATAAGCTCTATCCATTGGTGCTTCGGCCGAGAATCCCATACCACCATATATCTGTACACCCTCATCAACAACAAAATCCAATGCTTCAGACCCCCAAACCTTCAAAATTGCGCACTCAACTGCAAATTGCTCAGTAGATTTCAGCTTGGCCTTACCTGCATCCATACCGTCCGCAACCAAGGTATCGTAAGCATCATCAATATTCTGACCCGCACGGTAATTAGCCGACTCCACAGCATAAACTTTAGAAGCCATCTCGGCAAGTTTATGGCGGATGGCGCCGTACTTAGAAATAGGCCGTTCAAACTGAATACGCTCATTAGAGTAATTAATTGCAGTATCAATAACTGATTTAGAAGCACCAATAGCCGCAGCTGCAAGTTTAATCCTTCCAATATTTAAGATATTTACAGCAATCTTAAATCCGTTCTCACGCTCAGATAGCATATTTTCAACAGGTACAGGGCAGTCGTTAAAAAACACCTGTCTGGTCGACGAGCCTTTAATACCCATCTTATGCTCTTCAGGATTCATGGTAATACCACCAAACTCACGTTCAACAATAAAAGCAGTCAGGTTTTTATCATCATCAATCTTAGCAAAAACAATAAATATATCTGCAAAGCCACCATTGGTAATCCACATTTTCTGACCATTGATCACATAATGTTTACCATCAGCACTTAGTTTAGCCTTCGTTTTGCCAGAGTTGGCATCAGAACCAGAGTTTGGTTCAGTTAAACAATATGCCGCTTTCCACTCGCCAGTGGCCAGTTTAGGTATATACTTATCTTTTTGGGCAGCATTCCCGTAATATAGAATAGGTAAAGTACCAATTCCGGTATGCGCTGAGAGTGCAACAGCAAAAGAATGGCCAGCGCCAATAACATCGGCTACCAGCATCGAGGTATTAAAATTCTTTCCAAAACCACCGTACTCTTCAGGTATAGAAACACCAAGAATACCCAGTTCACCTGCCTTATCCATCAACGAAGGCATCAACCCCTCTTCCTGTGTATCAATACGCTCCAGATTTGGATATACCTCTGCCACAAGGAAATCACGACAGGTTTGCGCAATCATTTTCTGCTCTTCATCAAATTCTTCAGGAATAAATACATCCTGATAAGAGGTTTCTGTTATCAAAAACTCTCCACCCTTAATAGTCTTTTTGTCTGTAGTTTCCATATTTAGCAATTTGAGTATTTAGTAGTTAGTATTTAGTATTTAGACGATTGGTAATTTGAGTAGTTAGTACTTAGTATTTAGACAATGAGTCCATTTAAATACTAATTAAATACAACTACAACCCCTTACAAATTGTATTAAAAATCTTGTTGCCATTTTGTCTAAATACTAAATACTATCTACTAAATACTATTTAATACACTTCAAAAATACCAGCTGCACCCTGTCCGCTACCCACACACATGGTTACCATACCGTATTTCTGTTTTCTTCTTTTTAATTCATTAAACAACTGCACAGATAGCTTAGCACCGGTACAACCCAGCGGGTGACCAAGCGCAATAGCGCCTCCGTTAACATTTAAAATATCTTTATTGATGCCCAGTTCCCTCACTATTGCGAGCGATTGAGAAGCAAAGGCTTCATTCAATTCAATCAGTTCAATCTGATCAAGTGTCATACCTGCCTGTTTCAAAGCCTTAGGAATCGCATATATTGGCCCAATGCCCATAATACGAGGAGGAACACCAGCTATACCATAACTCACCAGTCTAGCAATAGGTTCAACACCCAGCTCCTTCATCTTTTTCTCTGAAACCACCAACACAAATGCAGCACCATCAGAGGTTTGCGAAGAGTTTCCAGCAGTAATACAACCATCGGCTGCAAATACCGGTTTCAATTTAGCCAGTTTCTCTACCGATGTATCAGCCCTTGGCCCTTCATCAGTATCCACCACATAGCTCCTTGTTTTCTTTTTCATGTCAGCATCGAGATAGTTCTCGTTTACCGTAATTGGTAAAATACCATCTTTCAAATGACCATTTTTAATAGCCTCAACTGCCTTCTGATGAGATTGGTAAGAAAACTCATCCTGATCTTCCCTGCTCACATTATATACACGGGCAACTTCTTCAGCAGTTAACCCCATACCCCAATACCAATCCGGATTTACCCTGGCAACCTCAGCATTTGGAACAACTTTCCAACCACCAAACGGCATACCCGACATCACTTCAACCCCACCGGCAACAATACAATCGGCCATACCGCTTTTTATCTTGGCAACCGCAGTAGCAATAGTTTCCAAACCCGATGCACAATACCTATTTACGGTTACACCGGGCACTTTATCTGTATCTAAACCCATCAGCGAAATCATACGCCCAATATTGAGCCCTTGTTCAGCCTCCGGAGTTGCATTACCCACAATTACATCATCAATCTGTTCCTTTTCAAGGTTTGGCACCGAAGCCACCAAATGTCTGATCACTTCAGCGGCCAGATCATCAGCCCTCGTAAAACGAAATACACCACGAGGGGCCTTGCCTACTGCGGTACGATATCCTGCTATAATATATGCTTCCATATTAGTATTTAGTAATTAGTACTTAGTATTTAGACTACGAGGTCTGGTTTGAGTACTATTTTCGTTATCAATGCTTTTTAATTCTCAATATTTTTAACACCCTGAATCTTATTAACATAACTAGATTTAAGGCGAGATTGCAATGCAAAATTCATTTTCTGTAACTCTGTTATCTGATCAGTAAATTCATTTAAAGTATCATTAGATAAATAATTTATATTTCTTGAAATAATCAACTGCGTCTCCAATTCAAAGGATGAAGCATGAGAAATCGCCAAAAACTGAATGAACTCCTTTTCAGAATTACGGCCTGCCCCTTCAGCAATATTTGAAGGAATAGAGACTGCACTCCGATTAATTTGAGAAACCAATCCAAATTTTTCATCGTTTGGAAATCCTTTTGTAATCCGATATATTTCAGTAACTAATTCCATTGCCTTTTGCCATATTTTCAACTCCTTGTATTGATGCATTTTTTTTATTTAGTATTTAGTAATTAGTACATAGTAGGTAGTATTTAGTATTTAGACATCTTAACCCTTTTGAAGCCTACTTGTCTAATTTTAGTACTTAGTAGCTAGTACATAGTATTCAGACATCTTAACCCTTTTGAAGCCTACTTGTCTAATTTTAGTACTTAGTAACTAGTACATAGTATTTAGACATCTTAACCCTTTTGAAGCCTACTTGTCTAAACTATATAATCCGCAATTAGCAATCACTATCCATTAGCTCTTTTTATTATACTCATTGTCTAAATACTATGTACTAGTTACTAAATACTACCTACTATGTACTAGTTACTAAATACTCTAATCATGCTCATTGTCTAAATACTACCTACTATGTACTAATTACTAAGTATTAATTCCTTAACGGCTTACCTTTAGTTACAATGCTTTGGATACGTTCAAGCGTTTTCCTTTCGCCGCAAAGCGACAAAAACACTTCCCTTTCCAAATCCAGCAAGTATTGTTCAGTTACTTCTGTAGGCGATGAAAGATCACCTCCACACATTACCCATCCCAATTTTTCAGAGATCTTTTTATCGTGTTCAGAAATATAATGACCAGAATACATGGTATTAGCACCGGCATACACAATACCCAAGCCTTGTTTACCCAATACTTTAATATCCTTACGTCTAACCGGCTGTGTATAACCCGCCTCTGCAAGTTCAATTGCTTTAGCCTTGGCATCAGCAATAAGTCTGCTGCGGTTCATAGAAATAGAATATTTCCCTTTTTGCAGATAACCCAATTCAAAAGCCTCAACTGCCGAAGTAGAAACCTTAGCCATACCAATAGTTAAAAACCTATCCTTAAGCACATTTTGAACAATCTGATCGTCATTGTACTCATCAGAAGCCCTTAAAGCAAACTCTTTGGTACCGCCACCACCAGGAATAACCCCAACACCAAACTCAACCAAACCCATATAAGTTTCGGCATTCAGCTGCACATGATCAGCATGTAAGCTAAATTCACAACCACCACCAAGCGTAAGGTTATGCGGAGCAACAACTACCGGAACAGAAGAATATCTGATGCGCATAGAAGTATTCTGGAATGTCCTTATGGCCATATTCAACTCATCCCATTCCTGCTCAACCGCCATCATAAAGATCATTCCTACATTGGCTCCGGCCGAGAAATTTGCACCGTCGTTACCAATAACCACCCCTCTGTAATCCTTCTCTGCCATATCAATAGCCTTATTAATGGCCTGTAAAGTATCGCCACCAATGGTATTCATTTTAGAGTGAAACTCTACGTTAATAATGCCATCGCCAAGATCAATAATAGATGCCCCGGAGTTTTTCCAGATCACCTTATTGGCCCTTAAATTATCAAGAATAATAAATGCCTCTGCACCAGGAACCGCTTTATAGCTTTTGGTAGGAATATCATAATATTTACGAACACCATCCTCAACCTTGTAAAACGAAGTATTACCCGCAGCAAGCATTTCATGAACCCAGGCTGCAGCCTCATGTCCATATTTTTTCATGCCTTCAATAGATTCTGCAACACCTACAGCATCCCAAACCTCAAACGGACCTAAGTCCCATCCAAAACCGGCACGCATGGCATCGTCAATTCTATAAAGTTCATCCGATATTTCCGGAATCCTGTCGGATACATATTCGAACAAACCAAAAAACGAAGCCCTGAAAAGTTCACCTGCTTTGTCTTTACCAGCAGCAAACACCTTCATCCTGTCTCTTACGTTTTCAATTGGCTTGGTCAAATCCAGCGTGGATGATTTAACTTTTACCTGCGGCCTGTATTCAAGCGTTTTTAAATCAAGGGCAAGAATCTCTGTTTTGCCCTCAGCAGTTTTTGTTTTTTTATAAAAACCCTGGTTGGTTTTATCGCCAAGCCATTTATTGGCTTCCATTTTTTCTACATATGCCGGAAGTTTAAAAAGATCATGTGCTTTATCATCCGGACAATTATCATAAAGCCCTTTTGCAACCTTAATCATGGTATCCAATCCAACCACATCAGTAGTACGGAAAGTTGCCGATTTTGGTCGGCCCAAAGCCGGACCGGTATATTTATCCACTTCCTCTACCGTAAGCTCCATCTTTTCAACCAGATGTAATAGCGCCATAATAGAATACACCCCAACCCTGTTTGCGATAAACGCAGGCGTATCTTTACATAAAACAGTAGTTTTACCTAAAAACTTATCGCCATAATGCATCAGAAAATCAACCAGTTCTGGCTTAGTATGCGGCGTAGGAATAATTTCAAGTAACCTTAAATAACGTGGTGGATTAAAAAAATGCGTACCGCAGAAATTAGCCTTAAAATCATCACTTCTGCCCTCTGCCATCATATGAATAGGAATACCAGAAGTATTTGAAGTAACCAAAGTACCTGCTTTACGGTGCTGTTCAACCTGCTCAAATACCTTTTTCTTTATATCAAGATTCTCTACAACAACTTCAATAATCCAATCGCAACCTGCAATTTTCGACATATCATCATCAAAATTACCAGTAGTAATTTTGCTAAGTACTTTTTTTGAATAAACTGGCGAGGGATTAGTTTTCACAGCTGTTTGCAATGCTGCATCAACAATACCATTTCTAGGCCCCTCTTTTGGCACAATATCTAACAACAAGACCTCAACACCTATATTTGCAAAGTGACAGGCAATACGCGATCCCATAATGCCAGATCCCAATACCGCAACCTTATTTATCTTTTTGTTTATCATTTCCATCAGTATATTTTGCTTTTAATGATTATCGGGCTACCCTCCCAACTAGCCTTTATTTTCTACGTTTTCTGCAGGTATTTTATAAGCTAAAGTCAGTTTATTTACTTTCTGTAAGGATTGTATCAAATTGTTCTTTTCGTGAGAATTTAAGTTTTCATTTAAGTACTCATTAAATGAAATCACCACACCTTTTGCAAGTTGTCTTTTCTCGCGGCCAAAATCTGTAAGGTAAACCTTAACTGATCGCTTATCACCCGCAGAAGTTTCCCTGTATATTAACCCAAGATCCTCCATATTGTTTAACATTCTGGATAAACTTGTAGCCTTAACACCAAGCAAACCTGCAAGCTGAGATACGGCCGTCCCCTCTTTATCGATATTAATTAATACATACCCAATTGCCTGTGTAATTCCGAATCCAGATGCGATCTGGTTATAAGTATTGGCCATGTTTTGCCATACTACTTTTAAAAAATAATCTATTGTCTCCTGCTGTTTCATCAAATACTATGCTTGCATAACAAAGCTATTGAAATAAAAATTAGTTTGCAAGTATATTTCTCAAAATATTATAACATAAAAAACCCACTCTAAAATAATAGAGTGGGTTTTAAAACTTAATACCGTTTCGGACTAGTAAAGCGTAAACTCTACTCTTCTGTTTTTCTGACGGCCAGCTGCACTTTTGTTACTTGCAATAGGTTGGGTCTCGCCATAACCTGTTGCCTCAATACGCGAAGCATTAGCTCCCTGCGATACCAGATATGCTTTCACTGATTCTGCTCTATCTTTAGATAATCTCATATTCAACGCATCAGATCCTGTATTATCAGTATGGCCTGCTAATTTTAAGCTAAAGTTTTTCTCAACCAATAATCCCGCAACACGATTCAATGTAGCATAAGATTTTGATCTGATTGTAGCCTTACCCAAATCAAACTCTAAGTTTTTAATCGCATCAGCAACAACCTTACGGTCTGCTTCAGTAATTACTACTTTTTCAACCGGAGCAGGTACTTTTAGCGGACATCCAGATCCATCAACAACAGTTCCAGCAGGTGTACCCGGGCACTTATCTAATTTATCAGCAACACCGTCGCCATCTGTATCTTTCAACAAATCGTTCATTTCGCCTCTCAACTTTTGGTTCTCAGCTTTCTGAGCTTCCAAATCACCTTTCAAAGCATTGGCAGTTTGTTTAGCCTGTAAAGCCTCATCATAAGTTAAAGCTACAGGATTGTGCCATGCAAGTTGTTTCTGTCCGCTACCTAAAGCAAACTCTAAACCACCATAAGCATATGAGTATTTGTCATTGCTTCCGCGATAGTAACCATCAAGATCATCATTATCAAGATAGTTCATTGTCCAGCCCAGATCAAGGTTTATCCTGTCTGATAGTTTAAACTTAGCACCTACACCAACCGGAATAACCAGTTCATTAAGTGTTTCGCCATTTTTATAGTCTGTCAAAGTACCCCCTGCAGTAGCAGTTTTAACTTTATACCCAGCAACACCAGCACCTGCCGATGCATACAACTGCAATGCATTATTTTTATTGAACATATCAATATTAAACAAATTCACTACAGCATTTAAACTTGCTGAATAATCCAACTTGGTTTCAAAAGCGCTAAACGGACTCTCGTTTACTGCACCACTTTTATATGGTTCAGAATTATCGCCGGTTAATTTACCCCTTACCCCATCTAAACGCAATGAGAAATATGGCGTAATTTGCTTTTTAATGTATAATCCGTAACCGAAATTACTTTTCCAGTTCGAAAAATCATTTTTTCCTCCTAATGGAGAAATTGGAGCTAATGCACCGCCATTTATACCAATAGACCACGTATTTAACTTATTTGCATCGCCACTTGTTACATGTGTTGAATCCTGAGCCTGAACTGCACCGCCTATAAAAAGGCCGGCAACGGCTAATGGTAAACATTTAAATAATCTTAGTTTCATAAATAGATTTTTTAAATGACCACCATTCAATACTCAGGCCAAACAGCCTAAACTACCTTTAAAAGGAGTTAAAAGAGAGATCGATTGTACTGTATACTATACAAAAACTACCATGCAGCAATATTATCATCGCCACGCGGATCAGCACCGCCCTGATAATATCCCCATTTGGTTTTTAATATTGCATCCACCCTGCCAATTGGTCCACGGGGCACAATATGGTAACCTTTAGCCTTAAGTTTTAAAGTGGTTAAACTATCAAGCGTATTATCTTCCGTATAAACTTCATCAGGTAACCATTGGTGATGAAACTTTTTAGCCGACACCGCCTGCTGCATACTCTTTTCGAATTCTATTACGTTCAATATAGTTTGAAAAACCGACGTAATAATAGTAGAGCCACCCGGCGTGCCTACCACCATAAACAACTTACCATCCTTTTCTATAATAGTAGGCGTCATAGAACTTAACATACGCTTGCCTGGCGCTATGGCATTAGCATCACCCCCTACTAAGCCATACATATTAGGTGTACCCGGCTTTACAGAAAAATCATCCATTTCGTTATTCAACAAGAAACCTGCTCCTTTTACTACCACTGCCGCACCATACGATCCGTTTAATGTAGTAGTTATTGCTACCGCATTCCCATCTCTGTCTACAATAGAAAAATGAGTAGTTTCCTCGTGCTCACGAACATTTAAATCGCCTTCCTTCACCTCGGCACTTGGCGTTGCTTTGTTCCAGTTAAAATTGCTCATCCTGGTTTTTATGTAGGCATTATTTAAAAGCTGTTGTTCCGGCACTTTAAAAAAATCAGGATCGCCAAGGTAAGCAGCCCTATCAGCATATACCCTGCGCTCGGCCTCAACCACCAATTGAACAGTAGAGTCAGCATTTAAACCCCAGCGTTTTAAGGGATAGCTTTCTACCGATTTCAGCAATTGTAACAATGCGATACCCCCGCTTGATGGCGGTGGCATCGTAATAATTTTATACGCTTTATAATCGCCTATTATAGGTTTACGCCAAACTGCCTTATAGTTTTTAAGATCTTCTTTAGAGATAATTCCCTGCCCGCGTTGCATCTCGGCCACCAAACTATCTGCAACAGGTCCTTCATAAAATCCTGCTCCGCCATGGTCTCTAATCTGTTCCAGGGTACTGGCCAGCTCTTTTTGAATCAAAACATCACCTTCCTTCCAATCGTCTGCTTTTAAAAAAGCAGTCCCATCAGGATTGAACTTTGCAAATGTTTCTTTTAGTCCGTTAAGTTCTCTGGCCTGCCTTTCACTAACTTTAAATCCATTTTTAGCCAGCTCTATGGCCGGCTCAATTAAATCGGCCCATTTTAATTTACCATATTTTTGATGAGCCTCAACCATTCCCGCCACCGAACCCGGAACCCCCGCGGCCAAATGACCAAATAAGCTTTTATCGGCAATGGCATTTCCGGCAGAATCTAAATACATGTCTCTTGCCGACAATGCTGCAGCTTTTTCTCTAAAATCCAATGTATTTGCTTCTCCCGAAGCAGAGCGATAAACCATAAAGCCACCGCCACCCAAATTGCCGGCATTAGGATAAACAACCGCCAGGGCAAACTGCACGGCAACCGCAGCATCAACTGCGTTGCCGCCTTTTTTTAAAATAGCAAGGCCAACTTTAGAAGCAAGCGGACTGGCCGAAACTACCATTCCGTTTCTATATTCGTTACTGTTATGCTTACCAAGCTGACCGCCGACACATCCGGATAGCATCAACCCTGCAAGTAAAAAGGCAACTACCGGGAATACTATATTCTTATCCGTGTTTCTCTTCTTTATAATTCTCTGCGTCAGCATAAATTTTATCAATAATATCTTTATTCTTTTCCAGAATAATCTTGCGCTTTAAACTAAGTTTAGGCGTAAGCTCGCCACCATCAATAGTCCACTGTTTGGCCAACAAAGCGAAGCGTTTAACCTGCTCCCATTTACCAAAATCTTTACCCGATAGTACAACAATCTGCTGAAATTTTTCTAACACATTGGGGTCCTTTGCCATTTCTGCATCTGTAGTATAACCGATTCCCTTTTTCTCGGCCCAGGCCTTTAAAGCAACAAAATTAGGAACAATTAAAGCCGATGGAAACTTGCGGTTTTCGCCCAGTACCATTACCTGTTCCACCAATGGCGTTTCTTTAAATTTATTCTCAATCATTTGAGGGGCCACATACTTGCCGCCTGCAGTTTTAAATATTTCTTTTTTACGATCAGTAATTTTCAAGAACTTGCCATTTACCAGCTCGCCAATATCGCCGGTATGGAACCAGCCATCTTTATCAATAGTTTCGGCCGTCAGGTCATCGCGCATGTAGTAGCCCTTCATAATATCGTGGCCACGCGCCAAAACCTCTCCATCTTCGGCAATCTTTACCTCTACACCTTTAATTGCAGGGCCTACTGTGCCAAACATGGTATTTCCAAAATGGTTTACTGTAATTACCGGCGACGTTTCTGTTAACCCATAACCTTCAAATACCGGCATACCGGCCGCCCAGAAAATTCTTGCTAAACGTGGATTTAAAGCAGCCCCACCTGAAACAATAACAATGATATTACCACCCAGGGCTTCCTGCCATTTTTTAAATACCAGTTTCCGGGCAATGCCTAACTTAAAATTATAGAACCAGCCACTTTCAATTTCAAACTTCTCTGCCAACGCTACCGACCAAAAGAAAATTCCTCTTTTAATGCCTGTAAGCGCCTTACCTTTTTCCATGATTTTTTCGTAAACCTTCTCAAGCAATCGTGGAACTGTCGAAAAAACCGTTGGCTTTACAAACTGAATATCGGCCACAATAGTATCCATACTTTCAGCATAATAAACACCCGTATTTGTAAACATATACAGATATACAACCATGCGCTCAAAAATATGAGACAGTGGTAAAAAGCTAAGCCCGGTTCTTATTCCCTCGGGCAAAAGCACCGCCGAATTCTGAAAGTTTTTAACCAGATTATCATGCGTAAGCATAACCCCTTTAGGAGTTCCGGTTGTTCCGGAAGTATATATAAGTGTTAAAATATCATCGGCTTTTATCTGCGTCCTGTATTCGTCCAGATTTATCTGAAACTGTTTTATGCCATCGGCCAGTAATACAGACCAATTCTCTGCTCCGGGAACCTCGTTAAAAGTGTATACCTTAATATCCGATTTCAGCTCAGCACACACACTTTTTAGTTTTTTATAAAGCGTTTCATCGGCTGCAAATACTACAGTAACCTCTGCATTTTCGAGGATAAACTTAATATCATGTTCTGCAAGCGTAGGGTAAAGTGGTATCTGATAAGCACCTATCTGCATAATAGCAAAATCGGTAATATTCCACTCTGGCCTGTTCTGAGAAATTACCGCCACTCTGGATCCTTTTTCAATGCCTATTCCAATAAGCCCACGACTCAGCGCATCAACCGTATCACAAAACTTTTGAGTACTGTATTTTACCCATTGTCCGTTTATTTTACCACTAACAAATTCTTCCTTTGGAAATTTCTCTAAATTGTATTGAAGCAAGTCGAATACTCTTGTTATCGTCACAGCCATGGCACTTCGCTTATATTTATACTTTAAGGATTTGATTTAAACAAGGCACGTCCGTATATTCTTTCTATATACCCCTTGTTTCCCAAACTTAACTAAAAATAATTAATAATATTTTACAATTACAATGTGATTTTGGTCATTTTTAGGGGCTCATGGATTCATGAAGATCCTAAACTTCTATTGCCCCAACATACGCACTATCTCCCATTATCTTTCCATTGGCCGAAGCAAAATTCATATAACAATATACTGTGTCGCCTTCAAAATCCATAGGTATTTTAACCGCATAACTAAGTGCATACCTGTCAATTGCATTTAATACAGTTATAGTTTCCATCTTTACCGGGTTATACACCAAAAAAGACCCTAAATCCGTATACTGGCAATAGGCCGATTGGCCTTGTGGCGACCAGCTAAACTTAATGCTACGAACCTCAGAACCTGAAGACTCTTCCAAAGAACTTTCTAAAACCGCCTGTACTCCATAGGGAGTTTCAACAGACCCACGGCTATACACCATTTTCGGATAGTTAATAACAAAATGATCATCCTCTTCAACAAATGCATGATCATAATTATAGGCATAGGCCGCATTTAAAGGTCTTTTTCCCCTTGCCGCGTACTTAAAACCCATATTTACTAAAGCAGCTATTGAATTCAAAAAAGTGGTTAACAGCCTAAACTTATCGTTTATCTCTATTTGTTTTGCTGTTGGTCTTTTTGTGCTTGGATGATGATGCCCTGTGATAATATCCTGTCCATTTACCCTGCGACCAATTACCGGACCGGTTTTTTTCCTAAATCCTCCAAAAATCCCTATTCTTAATATTCCCATATGCTTATAAATTAAGCCCCTATCAGGTGTTAAAACTTCCAGTATAAATACTGTCGGCCACTTCTTTCCTGTCAGCAGTAATAAAAGACACATAAGTTTCCATATACTCTCCTCTTAAACTATCAGGAATAACCAACACATCGTTACCCGATAATCTGCTATTGCCATAAAGCGCGTAAGCAATCTTTTTTGACGCGGGGAAATAAGCCATCATCATTACCTGATCGGTTGATTCCGGCCATGACATTTGCGGATTAGTATCCCAGCTAAACTGAAGGGTATCTGTTGTTTGTGTTACCACACAATTTTGGGCAGGTTTTAGTACACCCTTGCTAACCAATAATTTATCGTAAGCAATTTCCTGATTCGGATAAGTGCCTTTTATTATATTTTTAATGTTATACTGAACGGCCAGGTTATGTGTATTCATACCTGTCTTGCCAATCATAGTACTAAAACCGAG
>Ga0157371_10002555_pt1 | contig 17267 bp, 17 predicted proteins | sample C45metaG_FD_113462 | JGI IMG/M metagenome (GOLD analysis project Ga0157371, IMG submission 113462) | Corn rhizosphere microbial communities from Kellogg Biological Station, Michigan, USA - C4-5 metaG | ecosystem: Host-associated > Plants > Roots > Rhizosphere > Soil | place: USA: Michigan...
CAGGTGGTGCGCGGCGTCTCGAGCATCGAGAACTGGCTCGCGTACGAGCCCAGCGCCGCGTGGGCGCGCAACAGCGTTTCCTGCATGAACCTGAGCGGGTTGCGCAGGATCGGTTTCGCCTCCTGCTGAAAGCGCTCGATGAACAGCCGCACTGCGATCTGCGCCGCGATCTCGCCGCCGAGGTGGCCGCCCATGCCGTCGGCGACGACGAGCAGCAGCGTCTCGCGGCTGTACGTGTACGCGATGCGATCCTGGTTGACCTCGCGCGCGCCCTTGCGCGACTCCTGGAAGATCGTGAAGCGCATGACGCGAAGGCCTGATTAAGCGCCGATTTCCGAGAACAGCAGGCGCTTCAGGCTGCCGAGCAAAGTGACCTTGCGCTTGTTCGGCGCGATGTCGCGGATCGCGCGCTGCAGCGCGAACACGCTTTGCGGGCGCTCGAGCGGATCGAGTCGCAGGCACCAGTCGATGACCTCGAGCAGGTTGTCGGAATACTGCCCCGACCATATCTTCTTCGCCGACACCAGGTGATCCTCGGACAGGCGTGCGTCGGCGGCCTGCGGGGCGAACGCGGCGAGGCACGCGAACATCGACGCGCCGGTCCCGTAGACGTCGGTCCACGGCCCGAGCCGGTCGTGGTCGCGATACTGCTCCGGCGCCGCGAAGCCGGGCGTGTACATCGGCGCGAGCTTCGGGCGATTGGTGGTCAGCGTCTGGCGCGCGGCGCCGAAGTCGAGCAGCACCGGACTGCCATCGGTGCGAAGGTAGATGTTGGCCGGCTTGATGTCGAGGTGCAGGATCTTATGCGTGTGGACCTCGCGCAGGCCGTTCAGAAGCTGCATGAACACCTGCCGCACGAAGCGCTCGGACATCTGGTCCTGCCGCATCTGGATCTGCTGCTGCAGCGTGCGCCCCCGCTCGTAGCGCATCACCATGTACACGGTCTCGTTCGCGCGGAAGAAGTTCAGCACGCGCACGACGTTCGGATGGTTGATCTTCGCGAGCGCGCGACCTTCCTCGAAGAAGCACTTCATCCCGTAGCGGAACGACGTGAGGTTCTCGGCGGAGCTCGCGCGCACGATGTCGCCCTCGGTGCGCAGCACCAGCGACGACGGCAGGTATTCCTTGATCGCGACCGGGCTTCCCGTCTCGTCGAACGCGCGATAGACAATAGAGAACCCTCCGCGGCTGATCTGGCGATCGATGCGGTAATTCAACAACGGGTAGCCACCCGGAAGTGCTTGATTCGTAATGGCCATGAAAATTGCAGCAGACGGCAGGCGCGCGGATGGCCTTCTGCCGCAAGTCGCGTGCCAGGCGCGCAGGCTCGCCTTGCGCCGCTGGCACGGAGCGCATACATTGTCCCGATGCGAGCCTGCGAAGTAAAGCCGAAAGAGCCGCCCGCATTGCCTTCTGCGGCATTCTGTACGCCATGATTCTCAGCATGACCGGCTTCGCGGCCGCGGCCGCGGAGCTTCCGGGCATCTCGCTCGCGGTCGAATTGCGCTCGGTCAATCACCGTTACCTCGACGTCACGCTGAAGCTCCCCGATGAGCTGCGCGGGCTGGAGGCGACGTTGCGCGAGCGCATCGCCGCAACGCAAAAGCGCGGCAAGGTCGAATGTCGCGCAGCCCTGCAGCGCACCGTCAGCGCGACGGGCGGCATCGCGGTCAACGCCGATCGCGTCCGCCAGTTGGGGGATGCCGCCGCGAGCGTCGCCGCGGCGATTCCCGGCACGCCGCCGCTCACGACGTCGGACATCCTGCGCTGGCCGGGCGTGATGGTAGAGGCGTCCGTTTCGCCGGAGACGCTGGCCGAAGAGGTCGACTCGCTGCTGTCGCAGGCGCTGTCCGAGCTCACCGGCGCTCGCGCGCGTGAGGGGGCGAAGCTGCGCGCCGTTCTCGAGGAGCGGTGCGTGGACATCGAAGCGCAGCTCAAGCGCGTCGGCCCGCGGATCCCCGCGCTGCACGCGGCCTACATGGAAAAACTCGGGGGCCGGCTGCGCGAAGCGGGCCTGGAGCCGAACGACGAGCGGCTCAAGCAGGAGCTCGCGCTTTTCGCAACCCGCATCGACGTCGCCGAGGAGGTCGCGCGGCTTGCGACCCACGTCGCCGAAATCCGGCGCGTACTGGCGCAGGGGGGTAGCGTCGGCAAGCGCCTCGACTTCCTTGCGCAGGAATTGCACCGCGAGGCCAATACGCTCGGCTCGAAGTCAGTCGACGCCGAGCTGTCGCAGGTCTCGCTCGAGCTCAAGGTGCTGATCGAGCAGATGCGCGAGCAGGTGCAGAATCTGGAATAGCGGCAGCCGGGTCAGCCCTTCACCGCGCCCGCGGTGATCGCGCTGAGCAGATGGCGTTCCAGCAGCGAGTACAGCACCATCACCGGCAGCGCCGCGATCACGGCGGCGGCCATCAGCTCGTTCCATTGCACGCGGTATTCGCCGACCATGTTGGCGATGCCGACCGACAGCACGAACATCGATGCATCGGTCGTCAGCACCAGCGCCCACACGTACGAATTCCACGCGATCAGGAACGTGAAAAGCGCGACGGCGACGAGCCCCGGACGCGCGAGCGGCAGGATGACGCGCGCGAATGTCTGCAGCACCGACGCGCCGTCCATCTGTGCGGCTTCGTCGATCTCGCGGGGGATCGAGCGGAAGAAGCCGATCAGCATCCACACCGAGAACGGCAGCGCGAACGAGGAATAGGCTAGGATCAGCGCGAGATGCGTGTTCAGCAGGCCGACGTCGGACATGAGCCGGAAGTACGGAATGATCAGCAGCGTCTCGGGCAGCATCTTCGTGAACAGCAGGAACATGACGAACGGCGTCGCGCCGCGCGGGAAGAATCGGGTCAGGCCGTACGCGGCGAGCGACGCCAGCACGACCGACAGCGCCGTCGAGCCGATGGCCACGATCAGGCTGTTGACGAAATAGCGGCCGATCGCGCGCGACTCGAAGATCGTGCGATAGGCATCGAGCGACCACTGTGCCGACACGAACGTCGGCGGCGACGCAAAGATCTCGGACGCCGGCTTGAGCGACGTGTTGAGCATCCAGTAGAACGGGAACACCATCACCGCGGCGGCGGCGAGCGCAATTGTCCACAACGCGGCCGCACGGCCCGGCGATCGGCGCCTCATCTCCGGGTTCCGTCGTCGAGGCGCGCCGTCCGCACGTAGACGACCGCCAGCACGAGGACGATGCCGAGCAGCGCGACGCCGATTGCCGCGGCCTCGCCGAGGCGGTTGCCGCGGAACGCCGTGTTGTAGATCAGCACCGGCAGCACCTCGGTCGCCCCCGCGGGGCCGCCGCCGGTCATCACGCCGATGATGTCGTAGTGCCGGATCGTGTTGATGACGTCGAGCGTCGTCGCGACGACGACGAGGTAGCGCAGGTTCGGCCACGTCACGAACCGAAAGCGCGTCCACGCGCCGGCGCCGTCGATCGATGCGGCCTCGTACTGCTCGATCGGGATCGTCTGTAACCCGGCGAGCATCAGCAGCATGACGAACGGCACGCCGCGCCAGACATCGACGGCGACCACCGACGCTAGAGCCGTTCCCGGCTCGCCGAGCCAGGCGACCGGCGCCGCGATCGCGCCGGCCGCGCGCAGCAGGTAGTTGACGACGCCGAACTGCGGCTCGAGCAGCCACAGCCAGATCGTCGCGCCGACGGCGGGCGCGACCATCCACGGCGTCAGGAACACGATGCGCAGCGCGGTACGCGCCGCGCGCAATTCGTTGACCACGAGCGCCAGCGCGAGCCCGATTCCCAGGTGCAGCGCAACGGCGCTCGCCGTGAACGCGAACGACACGCCGAGGGAATGCCAGAACGTCGCGTCGTCGGCGAGCCGCGCGTAGTTGCCGAACCCGATGAATGTCGCGTTCAGCCCGCGGACACGGTGCAGGCTCGTATAGAAGGCATGCGCGAGCGGGAAGACGATGACGGCGGCGAGAAACAGCGCCGTGGGCGCGACGAATGCGAGGCCGGCCTTGCGGCGCAGGCGCGCGTTCATCGCATGCAGCGTCAGATGTCGCGCAGCTTCTTCGTCAACCGCGCATCGAGGTCCCTGAAGATCTCGTCGGTCTTGTCGGGTGCGAGCAATGCCTTCTGGACCGCGTCGACGATGTCGTTCGCGGCGATCTCGGCCCATGCCGGGTGCGGCAGCGGATAGCTGCGCGCATTGCGGCCGATGCGGACGAACTGCCCGAGCAGCGGATCGGCCTTGATTTCCGGATCGTCGGCGAGATCGTTGCGCAGCGGCATCCAGTTCGCGACCTTCGCGCGTGCGATCGACCACTTCCGGTCCGCGTCGAACTTGATGAACTTCCACGCCGCATCCGGATGCTGGCACGACGCCGAGATGCTCGATGCCGTCACCGTCGAGAGCGTCGGCGCGTTCGGCACGTTGGCAGGCGGCGGTGCGACGAACGACTTGCCCGCCATCGCCGGGTTGTCGCCGACGACCTTCGCGATTGCCCAGTACGCGTTGCGCATCGTCGCGATCTTGCCCTGCGCGTAGAGGTTCGTCTGCTCGAGGTAGTTCGTCGTCGTCGGCGCGGGCGCGGCGATCGCCGACTTGTCCGCGAGGCCCAGATAGAACTTGATCGCCTCGAGCGACCTCGGGTTCTTCGCGAACGTCGCCTCGGTCATGTCGGCGTTGAACGCCTCGCCGCCGTTCGCCCAGATCCACATCAGCAGCACGCGCGTCGTCGTGTCGGTCTTGCCGCCGAGCACGGCGGTCGCCCAGCGATCGTTACCGGTGAGCTTCTTCCCCCATGCGACGTACTCGTCGAACGTCTGCGGCGGCTTGTTGGGATCGAGGCCCGCCTTGACGACGAGATCGCGGTTGTAGATCTCCGCATAGGTGCCGCCCCAGATCGGCAGGCCGTATAGCTGTCCTTTCCACTTCGCCGACGACAGCATCGCGTCGCTCCACGCACTGCGAAAGGCGGCAGGCTCGGCGTTCCAGTACTTGTCTAGCGGCATCAGGTAGCCGTTGTAGGCGGCGGTCGTCACGTCGACCGACACGATGCACGGCGCCTTCCTCGCCTGCGAGGCCGCGACGAATTTCGTCCAGTGGTCCTTGCGCGCGACGAGCACCGGCTCGACCTTGATGCCCGGATTCGCGGCCTCGAACTCGGCGATCGTCTGCTTCCAGACCGGCTCGTACTGGCTCTCGGTGAGGTTCGCCGTCTGCCACTGCACGACGATCGGCTGCTGCGCGGCAGCGCCAACGCTCCATGCCAGCGCCGCAACGGCGACGGCGATCAACGATCCGATGCTGCGGTTCATGTCGGTTCCTTCGCTATCGATACAGGGAGTCGGTGCGCTCGGTGCGCGGCTGCGGCCGGGACGTGTGCTCGCGCAGCACGTCGAGATCCGGCTCGACGCCGAGCCCCGGGCCCTCCGGCAGCAGGAAATGTCCATTCTCGAAGCGGATCGGCGCGGTCGACGCATGGTCGCGGAACGCGCGCTGCGGCTCCATCTGCTCGAGGATGTGGAAGTTCGGGATGGCGGCGGCCAGATGCATCGACGCCGCCGTGCAGATCGGCCCGCCCGGATTATGCGGCGCGACCGGCACGCAGTACATGTCGGCGAGCGTGGCGATCCTGCGCACTTCGGAAAAGCCGCCGGCGTGCATCAGGTCGGGCTGCACGATGCGGCAGCCGCCGTTCTCCAGCAATTCGCGGTATTCGTGGCGCGACAGCAGGCGCTCGCCGGTGGCGATCGGCGTGCGCAGGTCGCGCTGCAGCGCCACCATCGCCTTCGCGTTCTCGAACGGGATCGGCTCCTCGAACCAGCCCGGACGGAACGGATGCAACGCGTCGTCCAGCATTACCGCGGTGCGCGGCGACAGGAACTCGCTGCATTCGATCAGGATGTCGGTGTCCGGCCCGGCACCTTCGCGCGCCGCCTCGATCAGCGCCGCGGCCCTGCGGATTTCGGCCGCCGTGTTGTCGCGCAGGCCTTCGAACGAGAACGGCCGGCATTTGAACGCGGTGAAGCCGCGTCGCACGGCCTCCTGCGCGCCGGCGAACGCCTTCTCCGGCGTGTCGGCACCTTGCAGCCAATGGCTCGCGTAGACGCGCAGCCGCGTCCGGAACGGTCCGCCGAGCAGGCGCGCGACGGAAACGCCGAGGCGCTTGCCCTCGAGATCCCACAACGCGATGTCGAGCGCTGACAGCGCCGTCTGCAGCACCGCACCGCCGCGCCAGCGCCAGGCGTGGTAGAGCCGATGCCAATGGCGCTCGGGTCCTGCCGGGTCCTCTCCGATCAGGTGCGGCGCGTATTCGCGAATGGCCGTTTCGACGGATTCCGCGGCGCCGTGCAGCGAGCCCTCGCCCCAGCCGCAAAGCCCTTCGTCAGTGTCGATGCGGACGAACAGCCAGTTCATCCAGTCGACCCAGAACTTGAACGTCTCGATCCGCGTGATGCGCATCGTCTTCAATCGGTTCAAAACACGGCGCATGCTACCCGAGCCTAGTCACGACCCGCGAGCGCATTCGCGCATGGCGATAGGCAGGCGGCCCTTTTCCCACCGGCACGCGGCGCCGTTGGTAAGATTCAGGCGATGTCAGGTCACGATCCTGCGCCATGACGATCACGACGCGGAGCCCGGGTGCGTCGGGCGTCCTGTTCGTCGTCGCCGCGCCCTCGGGCGGCGGCAAGAGCAGCATGGTCAATGCGCTGCTCGAGCGCGAGCCCGGCATCCGGCTGTCCGTCTCGTACACGACGCGGCCGCCGCGTCCCGGCGAGTCCGAAGGCAGCCACTACCACTTCGTCGACGTCCCGACGTTTCTCACGCTCAAGGACCGCGGCGAATTTCTCGAGCACGCGTTTGTCCATGGCAACTGGTACGCTACATCCGCCGGGTGGCTGCGCGCGCAGGTGGCCTCTGGGCAGGACGTGCTGCTCGAGATCGATTGGCAAGGCGCCGCGCAGGTGCGCCGGCTGATTCCCGATTCGGTGCACATCTTCATCCTGCCGCCGTCGACCGCGGCGCTGAAGGAACGGCTGACCAAGCGGGCGCAGGATGCCGACGCGGTGATCGCGCAGCGCCTCGAAGCGGCGCGTGAAGAACTGCGCCACTGCGGTGAATTCGATTATGTTATTATGAATCAGGACTTTGCACGTGCCGTCGACGACCTGTCCGCAATCGTTCGCGCCGCACGCCTCACGGCGCCGCGGCAGCAGGTGCGCCACGCGAAGGCACTCGCCGAGCTACTGAACCCCGATTCGTAGGACACGCACATGGCCCGCATCACCATCGACGACGTACTCGCCAGGATTCCCAATCGCTTCGAGCTCACGCTCGCCGCCACCAACCGGGCGCGCCAGATCACGTCGGGCGCATCGCCGCTCGTCGATCCCGACCGCGACAAGCCCACGGTCATCGCGCTGCGCGAGATGGCGGCCGGCAAGGTCGGCATCGAGATGCTGCACAAGATCGCGCCGACCGTGACGTTGTAGAAGGAACGTCGCAGCCGGGCCCGGCATGGCCGAAATCGCCGAATTCACGCGACACCTCGGCCACTACCTGCCGCCGCCCGACGTCGCGCTCGTCGAGCGCGCGTTCGAGTTTTCCGAATCCGCCCACCGCGGCCAGTTCCGCAAGTCGGGCGAGCCGTACATCACGCATCCGCTCGCCGTTGCGAGCATCCTCTCTGAGTGGCAGCTCGACGCCGAGGGCCTTGCGGCGGCGCTGCTCCACGACGTGATGGAGGATACCTCCGTCACGCGCACCGAGCTCGAGTCGACGTTCGGCAAGCCGGTGGCGGCGATGGTCGACGGCCTGTCGAAGCTCGACCAGATCGAGTTCGCGTCGCGCGAGGACGCGCAGGCGGAGAGCTTCCGCAAGATGCTGCTCGCGATGGCGCGCGACGTGCGCGTCATCCTGATCAAGCTCGCCGACCGCCTGCACAACATGCGCACGCTGGACGCGATGGCGCCGACGCATCGCAAGCGCATCGCGCGCGAAACACTCGACATATACGTTCCCATCGCCAACCGGCTCGGCCTGAACGCGCTGTTCCTCGAGCTGCAGGACCTGTCGTTCAAGCACCTGTATCCGCTGCGCTACCGCATCCTCGCGCATTCGATCAAGACCGCGCGCGGCAACCGCCGGGAGGTGATGAACCGCCTGCTCGACGTGATCCGCGACGGCTTCGCGCGCGCGAACATCGCGGCGGTGGTCACCGGCCGCGAGAAGACCGCGTACTCGGTCTACAAGAAAATGCGCGAGAAGCACTACACGTTCTCGCAGGTGTTCGACATCTACGGCGTGCGCGTGCTGGTGGCCGACAAGTCGACGTGCTACGCGGCGCTCGGCGTCCTGCACGAGCTCTACAAGCCGATTCCCGGCAAGTTCAAGGATTACATCGCGATCCCGAAGGCCAACGGCTACCAGTCGCTGCACACGACGCTGTTCGGCCCGTTCGGCACGCCGCTCGAGGCGCAGCTGCGCACGCACGACATGCACCGCGTCGCCGAGGCGGGCGTCGCCGCGCACTGGCTGTACAAGTCGGGCGGGCAGCTCGACCTGGCCGAGGCGCAGCGCGAGACGCACCGCTGGCTGCAGAGCCTGCTCGAGATCCAGTCGGAGTCGCGCGATTCGAAGGAATTCCTGGAGCACGTCAAGGGCGACCTGTTCCCCGACGAGATCTACCTGTTCACGCCGAAGGGCAAGATCATGGCGCTGCCGCGCGGCGCGACTGCAGTGGACTTCGCGTACGGCGTGCACACGGACATCGGCCATCACTGCGTCGCCGCCCGGATCAACTACGAGCTGCTGCCGCTGCGCACCGAGCTCAAGAACGGCGATCACGTCGAGATCCTGACGTCGCCGACGGCGCGTCCCAGTCCGTCGTGGCTGTCGTTCGTCGCCACCGGCAAGGCGCGCTCGCGCATTCGCCACTACCTGAAAGGCCTGCAGCAGAAGGAATCCGCGGCGCTCGGCGAGCGCCTGCTGAACCAGGCGCTCGCCACGCTCAAGGTCGAGCCGGAGTCGATCACGTGGGACCGCTGGGAGGCGCTGCAGAAGGAGTACGGCTCGAGGACGCAGCTCGACATCCTCGCCGACATCGGCCTCGGCAAGCGGCTCTCCTTCGTCGTCGCGCAGGCGCTGACGCGCCAGCCCGGCAAGCCGGAGGACACATCCGCGCCGTCGACCGCGCCGGGCGCGAAGTTCACCGCATTGACGTTGCGCGGCGTCGAGGGCGTGGCGATCCAATACGCGAAATGCTGCCGGCCGGTGCCGGGCGACGCGATCATCGGCCAGTTCCGCAAGGGCCAGGGCCTGATCGTGCATCTGCACGATTGCGCGACGCTGCGCAAGCAGCGCTTCGACGGCGGCGAGCTCGTGGACGTCGAATGGGCGCCTGACGTGCAGGGTGTGTTCGAATCGGGGATCCGCGTGCTGGTTGCGGACCGGCGCGGGCTTCTGGCCGAGCTCGCCACGGCGATCGGCAATGCCGACGCGAACATCGACACCGTGTCGATGGAACGGCCCGACGGCGGCGAGGTCGCGATGTTCTTCGGCGTGCAGGTGCGCGACCGGCGCCACCTGGCGAACCTGATGCGCGCGCTGCGCCGCGTGCCCGACGTGCGGCGCGTTCAGCGCGCGCGCACGTAGCCGCGACCTTCGCGCGCACCTCGAGGTCTACCAGCGGCGTACGGAAGTGGCGCTCGTGCGCCGGACGCTCGACCGCGCATGGCGGCCGGCTGAGCGGGCTACGTCGTGCCGCGTCAGGCTTTTTGCGGCTCGAGGATCTGCTGCAACTCGCCGGACTGGTACATCTCGCGAACGATGTCGCAGCCGCCGACGAATTCGCCGTCGACGTAGAGCTGCGGAATCGTCGGCCAGTTCGAAAAGTCCTTGATGCCCTGGCGCAGCGCGTCGTCCTGCAGCACGTTGAACGATGCGTAGTCGGTGACGCCGCAGCGCTTCAGCACCTCGGCCACCGTGGCGGAGAATCCGCATTGCGGGAACTGCGGCGTTCCCTTCATATAGAGCACCACGCGGTTCTGCGTGAGCTGCTCCTTGATCCTGTCGTGAATGTCGGTCATGGCTTCTCTTCTCCGCGGCTTGCAGTAACGCAATTCTACCGGACCCGGCTCGGCACAGTCGATTGCGACTGGAACCTACTCCTTCACCGCCCCGGTGAGGCCCGACACGTAGTACTCGACGAAGAAGGAGTAGAGGATCGCGACGGGCAGCGAGCCGAACAGCGCGCCGGCCATCAGCGAGCCCCAGTGATAGACGTCGCCCTCGACGAGCTCCGTGATGACGCCGACCGGAACGGTCTTCACCTCGGACGACGAGACGAAGGTGAGCGCGTAGATGAACTCGTTCCACGACAGCGTGAACGCGAAAATCCCGGCGGAAATGAGTCCCGGCACGGCGAGCGGCAGGATGATCCGCACGAGGATCTGCCAGCGGCTCGCGCCGTCAATCAGCGCGCATTCCTCGAGCTCGAGCGGAATCGACTTGAAGTAGCCCATCAGGAGCCACGTGCAGAACGGAATCAGGAACGTCGGGTACGTCAGGATCAGTGCGAGCCGCGTGTCGAACAGGTCGAGCTTGTAGACCATCGTCGCGAGCGGAATGAACAGGATCGACGGCGGCACCAGGTAGGCCAGGAAGATGCTCATGCCGACGTAGCGCGAGCCGCGAAAGCGCAGCCGCTCGATCGCGTACGCGGCGAGCACGCTGCACGCGATCGACAGAAACGTCGACACGACCGACACCAGCACCGTGTTCCACAGCCAGTCCGGATACGCCGTCTCGAACAGCAGCTTGTGGATGTGCGCGAACGTCGGGTGGTGCACCCAGAAGGGATTGCCTTCGCGCGACAGCAGCTCCTCGTTCGGCTTGAACGTCGTGATGACCATCCAGTAGAACGGGAACAGAAGCACGATCAGGAATACGGACAGCGGCAACCACACGGTGACGATGCGCCGCGGCAGCGACACCAGGTAGTTCATGCCCTGGGTGTCGGTGACCGGCGGTGTCGCGACGCTTGCCATGGCGGATGCCCCTAGTCCTTGGCGCCCTGCTGCCACGCGCGGCGCTGCAGCCCGAAATACGAGATCAGGATGGCGGCAAGCAGGAACGGCACCATCGCCGTGGCGATCGCCGCGCCTTCACCCAGGCTGCCCCCGGGGATCGCGCGCTGGAACGACAGCGTCGCCATCAAGTGCGTCGCGTTCAGCGGGCCGCCGCGCGTCAGCACGTAGATGAGCTGGAAATCGGTGAACGTGAACAGCACCGAGAACGTCATCACGACGGCGATGATCGGCGTCAGGAGCGGCAGCGTCACGTAGCGGAACTGCTGCCACGGCGAAGCGCCATCGAGACTCGCCGCCTCGTAATACGAAGGCGAGATCGTCTGCAGCCCCGCGAGCAGCGTGATCGCGACGAACGGCACGCCGCGCCAGATGTTCGCGGCGATCGTCGAGAAGCGCGCCATCCACGGGTCGCCCAGAAAATCGATGTAGGTGTCGATGAGCCCCATCCGCTGGAGCGCCCAGCTGATGATCGAGAACTGCGAGTCGTAGATCCACCAGAACGCGATTGCGGACAGCGCCGTCGGCACGATGAACGGCAGCAGCACGATCGCGCGCAGGAACGCCTTGAACGGCAGGTGCTTGTTCAAGAGCAGCGCGAGCCAGAGTCCCAGCCCGAACTTGATGACGCTCGCGACCGTCGTGTAGAACAGCGTGTTGAACAGCGCGAGCCGCGTGACCGAGTCGTTCCAGAGGAACTCGAAGTTCTCGAGGCCAATCCATTCGCCGCCGCGGCCGATCTTGGTGTCGGTGAAGCCGAGCCATGTGCCGAGCCCGAGCGGATACGTGAGGAACAGCAGCAACAGCACCGCGGTCGGCAGCAGGAACAGCAGGCCGAGCGCGTTGCGGTCGTTCTGGATGCGCGTGAGAAGTGCGGCCACGGGACTTTGGGGTCGAGATCGGCGACTACGCTGACGACAGAGTGGACCTGGGGGTCAAGTTAGGCGACTTCGCTGACGCCACTGAAGTCGACTTATTGCTCTGACCCCAAGTCATGAGCAGCCGACACCCGCGCGTTGAACGTCGCCAGCCGCGACGCTCGAACGCGCGGGCGGTATGGCGTTGCGCCGGCGAATCGCCCGTGTTACCCGACAGCAGGCGGCCGGCGCGACGTCATACCTTGTAGTAGCGCTCCGCGCGCTTCTGCGCCCGCTCCGCTGCCTCCTTGGGCGTCTTCGACCCGGAGGCTGCCTCCGCGACCATGTTGACGACGATGAAATCCGCGAGCGCACCGGCCGACGCATAGCCCATCTTCCCGGCGTAGCCCGACGGAATCATGTTCTTCATCGAGTCGCGGTACGGCGTGTGCTTCGGATCGACGGTTCAGATCGGGTTCTTCTCGTAGTAGCGCAGCGCCGGCGTCACGTAGCCGATGCCCGACTGCACCCACGGGTCCATCTGCTCCGGCTCCATCATGAAGCGCAGGAACTCCTTCGCCGCCTTCGGATACTTCGTGTAGCGGAAGATCATCTGGTTGAAGAACAGCTGGAACTCGGTCGGCTTGCCCACCGGCCCCACGGGCATGTTCGCGTGGTAGATGTCCGCGGCGAGCTCCTTCACCTTCGGATCCGTCGAGTTCTTCGCCGCGTAATAGACCGAGATGCCGTTGTTCGTCAGGAAGATCTGGCCGTCGAGGAACGCCTTGTTGTTGTTCGGGTCGAGCCACGACAGCGTGCCGGGGACGAACGTCCCGTAGAGCTCCTTCGCGTACTCGAGCGCCTTGATCGTTTCCGGACTGTCGATGACAACTTTGTTGTTCGCGTCGACGAGCTTGCCGCCGAACGACCACACGAGCCACTGGCACCACGTGTTCCCGTCTCCGGTCGCGTTGCCGAGGGCGAACCCCGGCGGCGTGCCCTTCTCCTTCAGCGCCTTCGCGAGCTTCAGGAAGCCGTCGGTGTCCTTCGGGAACGTGTCGAAGCCGGCGGCCTTCATCGCGCTTTGCCGGTAGACCATGCAGACGCCGGCGACCCCGAGCGGCACGCCGATCCACTTCTTGCCGTCGGGCTTGAGATACGGGTCGCACACCGGGTAGAAGCCGCCGTACTTGCTGCCGAGGTAATTGCAGAGGTCCGAGACATCGACGAGCTTTTCCGGATACAGGTTCGCGTCGTCGTTCGTCGACAGGATGATGTCCGGGCCGGCGCCGGTGTTGGCCGCGACGGCCGCCTTCGGTCGCACGTCCTCCCAGCCCTCGCTGTCGACGCGCACGTCGATGTCGTACTTGGCCTTGAACTTCTCGACGTTCTTCATGTACTGGTCGATGTCGCCCTGGACGAACCGGCTCCACCGCAGCACGCGCAGCTTCGCGCCTTTCTCGGGCGTGTTGTTCCAGGCCTGCGCATGAGCATCCTTGACCCAGATCAGCGGCCCGGCCGCGGCGCCCGCAGCCAATCCCGCCGATGTCTTCAGAAACCTGCGACGCTTGAATTCGCTCACGACTCTCCTCCTTCCAACGGTGTTGTTGAATAAACGCGATCGATCGCATCAGGCGGCGAGCCGCGCTCCGCTCGCCGCGTCGAACAAGTGTGCGCGCGTGACGTCCGGCACGAGCCCGATCCGGTCGCCGGCCCGGCAGCTCACGCGGTCGCGCACGAGCGACGTGAGCTCCTGGCCGTTGAAGCGGCAGAACAGCTGCGTGTCGGCGCCGGTCGGCTCGACCACGACGACCTCCGCCGGCAAGCCCGCATTCTGCGCCACCACGCAATGCTCCGGCCGCATGCCGTACAGAACGCGCTGGCCGTTCGCCGGCCGCGCGGCCGCCGGCAGCGGCAGCACGACGCCGCCGTCGAACTCCACGCCCGGCGCCGCGCCGTCGATCCGCGCGATGCCCGGAACGAGATTCATCGCCGGCGAGCCGATGAACGCGGCCACGAACGTGTTCACCGGCGTGTCGTAGAGCGTCAGCGGCGTGCCGATCTGCTCGACGATGCCGTCGCGCATCACGACGATGCGGTCGGCCATCGTCATCGCCTCGATCTGGTCGTGCGTCACGTAGATCGACGTGGTCGCGAGCCGCTGGTGCAGCTCCTTGATCTCGGTGCGCATCTGCACGCGGAGCTTGGCGTCGAGGTTCGACAGCGGCTCGTCGAACAGGAATACCTGCGGGTCGCGCACGATCGCGCGTCCCATCGCCACCCGCTGCCGCTGGCCGCCCGAGAGCTGGCGCGGATACCGGTCGAGAAGCGACGCGAGCCCCAGGATTTCCGCCGCGCGTGCCACGCGCTCGGCAATATCGGCGCTGCCGCGCTTCGCGAGCTTGAGCGCGAACGACATGTTGTCGCGCACCGTCATGTGCGGATACAGCGCGTAGTTCTGGAACACCATCGCGATGTCGCGCTCCTTCGGCTGGACGCGATTGACGACCTTGCTGCCGATGGCGATCTCGCCCTCGGTGATCTCCTCGAGCCCCGCGATCATCCGCAACAGCGTCGACTTGCCGCATCCCGAGGGTCCGACCAGCACGCAGAACTCGCCGTCGGCGATGCCGACGTCGACGCCGCGTATCACGTGCGTGGTGCCGAACCACTTGTGGACGCCGGTGATGTTCACCGCGGCCATTGCCGCCTCCTTTGCCGATCCGGGCGCAATGCCGCAGCCCGCTCGCGTGCTCTTTTCATGGCTTGCGCGTTCCGTGCACGACCGGATAGTCGGGCCGTCCGGTGCGCGCCCACGTGACGATGTTCTGCGCCGCCTTGCGTCGCAGTTCCCGCTCGGCCTCCACCGAGTAGAACGCCGCGTGCGGCGTGAGAATGACACGCGGATCGCCGACGAGTTTCGAGTCGCGCGGCACCGGCTCCTCGGGCAGCACGTCGAGCGCCGCGCCGCGGATGCTGCCGGCGCCGAGTGCCGCGACCAGGTCGGCGATGCTCACGACCGCACCGCGCGACGTGTTGACGAGCGTGAGGCCCGGCTTCGCCGCAGCGAAGAAGTGGCCGTCGATCATGCCGCGCGTCGTCGCGTCGAGCGGCGTGTGCAGCGACACGACGTCCGATTGCGCGGCAAGCGTCGCGAGGTCCGGCGCGCGCTCGACATACGCGGGGAAATCGCCGTCGATCAGGAACGGATCGCAGGCGATCACGCGCTTGAACACGTTGCGCGACACGTGCGCCATCCGCTTGCCGATCCGTCCCAGGCCCACGAGGCCGAGCGTCAGGTCCGCCGGGCGGCGCAGCGTGCCGCCGGACAGGTAATGCCAGGTGCCCCGCTCGACGTCGCGATCGTAGCGGACGACGTTGCGCAGCGACGCAAGCGCCAGCGCGAGCGCGTGCGTCGCGACCTCGCCGACGCCGTAGTCGGGCGAATTGGCCACCCAGACGCCGTTCGCCCGGCAGGCGTCGACGTCGACGGTGTCGAAGCCGGCGCCAATGCGGCTCACGATCCCGAGCTGCGGCAATGCCTCGACGACGGCCGACCCGATCGGCGCGTATTGCAGCAGGATCGCCGCGCAGCCCCGCGCCGCGTCGACGACCTCCGGCTCGCGTTTGCACTGAGCCACCTTGAGCTCGAGACCCGCGGCGGCGAAGATTTCGCGCTCGAGGTCGATGTCGGGAAAGTCGTTATCGGCGAACAGGATCTGCATGGGGACGTCGCGTCGAACCCATCGACGATCGGGCGCGAGCCGCGAAAGGTAAGCGGCATCGCCAGCGAGCGTCAAGCGCGCCGTCGCGACGAACGTGGTTCCGCGCCCCGGATCCGGCCGCGCCTCGTGCGGCTGCGACCGCCGTTCCCGCCGTCTATACTGACCGCGAACCGCAACATATTGCCCTGTCCGCGACGCGGCGGGGAGGACCTCGCCATGCAAACGAAGTTGCGCACGACAATCGCGGGAAGCCTGCCGAAGCCTTCGTGGCTCGCCGAACCCGAGGCGCTCTGGGCGGCGTGGAAGCTCGAGGGGGAGGCGCTCGCGGAAGGCAAGCGCGACGCCGTTCGCCTCGTGCTGCGCGACCAGGAGCAGGCCGGCATCGACGTCGTCTCGGACGGCGAGCAGACGCGCCGGCACTTCGTCACCACGTTCATCGAGGCGCTGGACGGCGTCGATTTCGAGCATCGCAAGACGGTGCGGATCCGCAACCGCTACGACGCGGCGGTCCCGGTCGTCGTCGGCTCCGTCGCCCGCCGCCACCCGGTATTCGCCGACGATGCCGCATTCCTGCGTTCGCAGACGGCCCGCGCGACGAAGTTCACGCTTCCGGGACCGATGACGATGGTCGACACGCTGCACGACGCTCACTACGGCAGCCGGGAAAAGCTCGCCTGGGCATTCGCGGAAATCCTGAACGAGGAGGCGCGCGCGATCGCGGCGGCCGGTGTCGACGTCATCCAGTTCGACGAACCGGCCTTCAACGTCTACTTCGACGAGGTGAGGGACTGGGGGATCGCGGCGCTGGAGCGCGCCGCGGCCGGCCTCGGCTGCACCACGGCGGTGCACATCTGTTATGGCTACGGCATCAAGGCCAACATCGAGTGGAAACAGACGCTCGGGAACGAGTGGCGGCAATACGAGCAGACGTTCCCGCGCCTCGCCGCCTCGAAGATCGATCAGGTCTCGCTCGAATGCGCCCATTCGCACGTGCCGATCGAGCTGATCGGGCTGCTTGCCGGGAAGGACGTGCTGGTCGGGGCAATCGACGTCGCGACCGACCGGGTCGAGACGGCCGAGGAAGTGGCCGAGCTGATCCGCCGCGCCTTGCGGTACGTCCCGGCCGACCGTTTGTTGCCCTGCACAAACTGCGGGATGGTGCCGCTGCGGCGGCAGACCGCCCGCGACAAGCTGCAGGCGCTGGGCGCCGGCGCCGCGCTGGTCCGTCGGGAGCTCGGTCGCTGAGGCCTGGGCCTGCGGCCAGGCCCGACAGCCTGCAGGAGGCCGGCCGGCCGGGAATTGACGTCCTAACGCGCCCGGCCCCCGGGGCTGGCAGTCCGGCCGAATCCCGCGTCTGGCGCGGGATTCCGCGCAACACCCAGCCGGCTGTCGGGCGGAAACCTATCGCTTTCCGGCCCGGATTTCCGTATAGTGTGCGCCGTGTTTTGTTCCAAGCAGTAAAGGCATGCTCTGTACGACCGCCACGCAGTCGTTCGACCGCCGTACTTTCCTTGAGATCGAAACATCGTCCGGGCAACGTCCCGTTTATTCTCGTACTTGAGGAATTAATAGAAATGGCAACCGGAACTGTGAAGTGGTTCAACGACGCGAAGG
>Ga0157371_10002556_pt1 | contig 17267 bp, 13 predicted proteins | sample C45metaG_FD_113462 | JGI IMG/M metagenome (GOLD analysis project Ga0157371, IMG submission 113462) | Corn rhizosphere microbial communities from Kellogg Biological Station, Michigan, USA - C4-5 metaG | ecosystem: Host-associated > Plants > Roots > Rhizosphere > Soil | place: USA: Michigan...
GGTCCGATTCCCACAGGGGGCTCTGCTCTCCGATCGGATGTCGCGCAAGCGACGATCGGCGGATGGCACGCGGCGGGGTAGCTCAGGTGGTTAGAGCACACGGCTCATAATCGTGGTGTCGCGGGTTCAAGTCCCGCCCCCGCTACACATAAATGCCCTCTGACCAGGGATTACTTCGGTTAGAGTGCCTTTTTCTTTGAGTGAATACGACCCAGCTCCGCTCTAGACTCCGGTCTAGGTCTGAGTTTCTGGAAGTGCTTCGTCGCGTTTCTCGCGGCGACACGAGTCCCTCTGTCTCTGGTGCTCCGGGCTAAGCGGCGTGGTGTGCATCGTCGGTCCGATTCGGATGGCTGCCCGATCAACGCCACTGCGCCATGTTGTTCGCGACAAACACATGGCGTCGCCCAGTCGCACTTATTCGAGAGCGCTCTCGTATATCGAAGGAGATTACCGTGTTTGAGCGCCGAGCTAGTGGCCGATGTCATAGCAACTATTCGTTTGGTGTGGAGGGCGAAGATCCGTGGCGGGTAGCGGGTGATGCTAATGCTGATAGGGGGCTCGACCTTGAAAGAAAAGCCTTGCCGACGTCAAAGCGGATGATCTCTGCTTAGGCGCAGCGGGCGCCCACTTCGGCTGCTGGTGGGAAACTACCTACCCTGTGAGGTGAGCGTGCTGGCGGTGAGTATCTCACTTCCGACACAAGACATCTGGCAACAACTCGCCGCCCGTGGTGTCGGTGGCGTGCACCTGGTGATGGATGCGGCACACACCTCGGCGCGCGCCTTCTACGGCCGTCTCGGATTTGTCGAGCTGCCGACGGATGTTGAGGGCATCGCGGTTCTGGGCATCCACACGTCCTGACGGCGCGCCCGAGGCACGTGGGAAAGGCTGGCAGCCCCGTGTGCTTGCATGAGGCCGTTGACTCGGTAGCAGTCAAGGCCGCCGACCACCCGCGCTAGAAGCCCGCAGATGGCCAGTGGACCACCTAGCGGGTGGTGGTGCCGCCCAGCCGGGACGTGACTTGCTGGGCGGCATTCATGCACGCCTCACCGAGCACTGACAACTGGTCACGCGAAATTCTAAAGCGCGGTGCCGAGATGAGGACCGCGGCAATGACGCTGCCTCGATGATCATGCACTGGCGAGGATATCCCGACCTCCTCGAGAGAAGTCTCGCCGAAGTTGATCGCGTAACCCTTCGTGGCGGTGTCCTTCAGCTTGAGGAGATACGCGTCGAGCCCAGCCGCGTCGAGCCCTGGGTAGTAGATCGCCCCGCTGCGCAGCAGGTCCCGTATGTGGGCGAGTTCTCCAGCGGCAAGGAAAACCTCCACCGATGAGCTCAGTGCGGTGTTGTATCGCGTTCCCAGCGGGGTGGTGTGTTTGACCAGGTGGCGACTGGGTACTTGCTCTACACAGACAGCCTCAGCGCCATTCCACACCATCAGCGCGCTTGTTTCTCCTGTGCGCTCACTCAACTCCTGCAGAACCGGGTAGGCCACCCTGCGAACGTCAAGATTGGCCAGCAGGGGACCGGCTAACGAGATTATGCCAAGGCCAAGCCGGAATCTTCGGGTCACAGAGTCCCGCTCGACGAGCTCTTCCTGCTCCAACGTCGAGAGTATGCGCGACACCGAACTCTTGTGCAGACCCACGCGCTGGGCTATTTCCGACACACCCAGCTCTGGTTCATCAACGCTGAAAGTGCGCAGCACGGCGAGTCCGTTGAGAAGCGCTGAGGCGCCGCGCACGTCTCCGCTGGTGGATTTCTCTGTGTTCTCACTCATGGTGGGACCAATCCTTCCGCATGAACGCGCAAACACACGAGGCCACGCTTGTGCGCGGCCCCGTGTGTTGTGGCCCGTGCTTCAGGCGCCCAGGATGTTGTTCTCGGGACCGTACGGGAACTTCGTGATGTTCTCTGCACCATCTTCACCGATCACGAGAATGTCGTGCTCACGGTATCCGCCCGCACCCGGCTGGCCCTCGAGCACCGTGATCATCGGCTCCATCGAGACCACCATGCCTGGCTCAAGAACCGTGTCGATGTCCTCGCGCAGTTCCAGGCCTGCCTCACGTCCGTAGTAGTGGCTGAGCACGCCGAAAGAATGGCCGTATCCGAACGTGCGGTTGGCCAGCAGTCCGTGCGAAACATAGATCTCGTTCAGCTCCGCCGCGATCTCCTTGCAGACCGCGCCAGGTTTGATCAGCTCTAGACCTCGCTCGTGTACCTCGACGTTGATGTTCCATAGCTCCAGCGATCGTGCATCCGGTTCTCCAAAGAACAGGGTGCGTTCGAGGGCGGTGTAATAACCAGAAGTCATCGGAAAGCAGTTGAGACTCAGGATGTCGCCGCGTTGGATCTCGCGCGTGGTCGGCCAGTTGTGGGCACCATCCGTGTTGATGCCGGATTGGAACCACACCCAGGTATCGCGGATATCGCTGTTGGGGAATGTGCGGGCGATCTCGCGCACCATGGCCTCCGTGCCGGCAAGCGCGACCTCAAACTCTGCGACGCCTTCGTCGATGGCAGCGCGGATGGCCTCGCCACCGAGATCACCGATCCGAGCACCGTGCTTGATTACGGTGATTTCCTCGGCGGACTTGACCATTCGCTGGCGCATGGCGGCCTGCGCAACATCGACCAGTTCTGCACCCTCGAAGGCAGCCTGAATTTTATTCCGGTTGTCCAGGGGAAGAGTGTCGTCTTCCACCCCGAGCCTGCGCGGAGATACGCCGCGCTGGCGAAGTGCTTCCTGGATTGCGTGGATGTAGTTGTCCCTCCGCCAGTCCGTATAGACGATGTTCTCGCCATAACCACGTCGCCATGGCATGCCCGCGTCGATATTTGCGGAGATGGTTACGTGGTCATCTGCGGTCACGACCAGCGCGTATGAGCGTCCGAAGTAGGTGAAGAGAAAATCCGAGTAGTACTTGATGTTGTGGTACGAGGTCAGGACAACGGCGTCCAGGTTCTTCTGTTCCATGATCTGGCGCAATCCGGCGATCCGGCGTTCCAATTCCGCATCGGTGAAGGTCAACTGCACCTTCTCGCCGTTATGCAGCACCTTCAATCGCTCCAGGTCCGAGACGGACGTTGCGCCTTGAGTGTCGATAGCCATGTGATTCTCCTCGCTCGTGGGAAGCTGTCCACCATTGTTTGTTGCGGTAGGAACAACTTAGTTGCTTGAGGCTAAGCCCAGAGCTTTCAATCGTCAAGCTAGCTGGCCCATATTTTATGAACTCATTTGGAGAGCGTGTACCGCTGGCGCTGATGTCTTGCTAATAAGTTGTGTCCATCGCAACACTGATGCAAATAATCCTTGCTATCTCAGGTGACGCAGGCGCAACGCGAGATGGAGTCCCAGCGCCCGGGTGGTGCCGGTAGGGTCGCTGCCGAGAGTCAAAAATATTCGCGAAAGGCGCGCGTACAGCGCTTGTCTCGTCACCTGGAGCACCTGCGCGGTTGCTGATTTGTCGCATCCGGAGTCTAGATAGGCCTCAAGCGTGTCGAGCAGCGACAGGCGTGTCTTCGGTGGCAACAGATCGAACATGGCCAGCTCCCCGTCAACGAGTTGCCCCAGGCGCTCAGGCTGCACCTCGCTGGCCACGAACCGTTCAACCAGGCGGTCGTGAGAGTCGATCACACCACGATGAGCTCCAAAGGTGCCCTCGAATTGGGCCACCTCCAACGCAGCCCCCAGCGATAACGAGGCGCTCGTGAGTGAGGGAACTACCGGACCAACCACGATGACGAGCGCCTGTTGAGCAGAGATCGATTCTCGCAAGGCACGCACCATGGCTGTACGGGTCGACGCCGCTTCTGCGCGGTTCCTGAGCGACACCAATGCATGCACATTGGTCGGCGACGGCGCATCGAGCGCAAGCCGACCGAACCTGCCAAGGTGTCCGGCGATGACGGAGACTCCCACACCCGATGCGACAACGCTGAGGACAGGGTCCTCGGGCCTGAACTCGATCATCCGTCCAAGACTCTCGACCTGGCGCGTGTGGATCCGGTTGGCACCCGCGAGACGCACCAGCTCGCTTGCGGCAAGGTCACGTGCCGATGGGGGCCGCGTTCGCAGGAGCGCGAGGCTCAGGAACTCCGCAATCGTGGTGGAGGCAAGTCTCAGGCGTTCCAGGTCTTCGGTGGGTGTCGCCTCGAGCCAGAGGGTGGCCACATGCACCCTGCGCACTGCCACGCCCGTCGTGATTCCGCCCAGAGGGAGATCGGTTCCTGCGGCAATCTCATGAACGTAACTTTGCTGCGCGATTTGCGCGTCACCGGCAGCCTCAATGATCGCGCCGCCCGTATCGTAGAGAATTGCGCCAGCCTTCGTCCGTGCCACGACGAGGGCAAGCACGTCCCGTGCCTCGCCTCCGTCGCCAACGACTCCGGACAGCTCGCGGGCCAGGTCCGCCACATAACGCAGGTTTGCGACCGACTGGTTCGCAAGATCGCTGTTGATCTCCTCTGCGATCTCAACAAATGGAACTACGCGGCGCAATTCGATGAGGGGAAAGCCGAATTGCCGTGCCTCGGCAACGATGTCGGGTGGCACGACCGGCAGTGTGCCACCAACCTCGATAGCGATACCCGCCACTCCACGCGCTGCCAGGTCTGAGATATAGCGTCGTCGCTCTTGTTCTGAGCTCACGGCCAAGACGGTGCCTCCGGTGAGAAGCAGCTCCCCGCCCTGAAGCAGTGAGGCAACTTCAATGACTTCGCTCGAGTGGACCCACCTAACCAACCGGTTCAGGTTGTCCTCTCCGGCGAGAACCTGCGGTAACGCGGCGGCGAAACGTGGACGTGAAAGGATCTGGCGCAGGGATACGGCCATTTGAAATGTCAACCATTCGATAGAAAAGTTTTACACTTCGCCTATTTTGGCATCGATGGTCCACAAATACCATGAGCACAACCATCCGTCCCTTGGAGGGCACATGTCAAAGACGACAACGACCACAAGCATCGACATTCACGAACTTGAACAGACATTGCAACCGATACCCGAAAGTGCTCGAACGCATCGCGTCTCTGGTCAATTCTGGATCTGGTGCGGCGCCAACATCGCGCCGATCAACTGGGTCCTCGGCGCCCTCGGCATCCAGATGGGCCTCGGGCTGTCCAACACGATCATCGTGATCGTGGTCGGCAACCTGATCGGGATGTCCGCCTTCGGCTTCTTCGTACTGCTCGGCCAGCGAACCGGTGCCACGGCGATGGTGCTGGGGCGCGGGCCGTTCGGGCGGATCGGCAACTATCTCCCCGCAGCGATTCAGGCCGTCCTCGTCATCGGCTGGTGCGCCCTGAACACCTGGATTGTCCTCGATCTTGTAATGGCGTTGCTGGGCAAGCTGAACGTCGTCAACCCGGCTGATAAGAACTACGGGGTGAGGATACTCGTCGCGAGTCTCATCATGCTCATCCAGGTCGTGGTCTCCTGGCTCGGCTACAAGGCCATCGCCGCGTTCGAGCGCTGGACGGTGCCGCCGACCATCGCCATCCTCATCGCCATGTCGATCACTGCATGGTTCTTCCTCGACATCAACTGGGGCTACGCGGGCGTTCCCGGACACATCCTCACCGGCTGGCCGCTTGCCTCGGCCATGACCGCCATCATGACGGCCATCGGGATCGGCTGGGGCATCACCTGGTTCACCTATGCCGCCGACTACTCACGGTTTGTCAGTGTCAAGGTCCCGCGCCGCCGCCTCTACTTCGCCAGCACGTTCGGACAGTTCCTCCCCGTCGTCTGGCTTGGATTGCTCGGGGCCACACTGGCCACAAAGAGTGGAACGGTCGACCCGGGCCAGCTCGTCGTCGACAACTTCGGCGTCTTGGCGATCCCCGTGCTGCTGCTGGTGCTGCACGGCCCGATCGCCACCAACATCCTGAACGTCTATACCTTCTCCGTCGCCACTCAGGCGCTGGATGTCAAGCTGCCCAGGCGCGCCCTCAGCGTCCTGGTTGGCGTCCTGTCGATGGCCGCCGTCATTTACTTCATCTTCCAGGGAGACCTGGCCTCGACGCTCGACACCTGGTTGTCCGGAATCGTCGGATGGATCGCAGCGTGGGGCGGCATCATGCTGGTGCACTACTACTGGATGGAACGCCACGTCACCCACGTGGACGGGCTCTTCGCCTCGGTCCAAACCAGTCGGTTGCCCAAGGTGAACTGGGCAGGGTATGTCGCCTTCTTCGTCGGAATTGTGATGACCTGGATGTTCATGTACGGAGGAGTACCATTCCTCCAGGGCTTCGCCGCAGCGGGTCTGCATGGGATTGACCTGTCCTGGCTGGCCGGCAGCCTCTCCAGTGCGCTGCTCTACGCTATCCTCGGCCCCATTGCCGCGCGGCAGTATCAGCCCACATTCGAGACTGCGGCAGAGCCTGCCACGGTCGCAGAGGCCAACGCATGAGTTACTCCTGGCCCGGACAATATCGTTCGGCCGCCGCTTTCACCTTCGACGTCGATGCGGAGTCGACCGTGCTGGCGACCGACCCCGGCAACTCGTCACGGATGTCGTTGATGAGCCACCAGGCCTATGGACCGCGGATCGGCGTGCCGCGGTTGCTTCAGCTGCTGGAGCGGCGCGACATCAAGTCCACCTTCTTCGTGCCCGGCTTCACCGCGGACACCTACCCGGACACGGTGCGACGCATCATCGACGGCGGCCATGAGGTCGCCCATCACGGCTACCTCCACGAACCCATGCAGGGCATTTCGGCGCAGACAGAGGCAGGATACCTGGATCGCGGCCTCGAGGCGCTGGACCGGCTCGGGGTACACCCCGTGGGGTATCGCGCCCCGTGGTGGGAGCTCAACTGGCACACGCCTGATCTGCTCATAGAGCGCGGATTCGAGTACGACTCGAGCCTGTTCGACGACGACGTACCCTATCGCCTGTCCGGTGACAAGAACGGCGGGGACCTCGTCGAGATCCCCATCGATTGGGCGCTTGACGACTGGGAACAGTACGCCTTCTACCCCGGCTGGACCGGCAGCGGTGTGATCGAGAGCCCGGACAAGGTCCACGAGTTGTGGCTGCGTGAGGTCCAGGCTCATCACGCGAACGGTAGCTGCTTCGTGCTGACCAACCATCCATTCATCTCGGGACGGCCTTCGAAGGCCGCCGCGCTTGATCGGCTGATCGGGGACGTCAAGGCGATGGAGGGTATCTGGGTGACCACGCTGGGCGAGATAGCCAGACACACCGCAGCGACGATCGCTGAGGTGCGCACCCTCGCCCGCGTCGAGGCACCGACCGATCATCCCGTCGACCGCACTCACGGCACCGGTCACTGAGAGAGCTCTGCGAGGGTTCAGCCGCGCTACTTCCTGGTGAAGTCGATTTCTTCGGCCCTATGCCCAGGCCAGTGCAGGGTGGTGGCAGCGCGCGGTGTTGTGGCGATCAGCTTTCCGTGGGCGACGACATGAGACGGGTGTACATGACGGCGAATCACGTCGAACGGATCGGTGGCGGGTAACAGGACGAAACTCGCGGTGCGCCCGACCGCGATGCCGTAGTCATCCCCCAGCCCCAACACGGCAGCAGCTCGGTCGGTGATCATTCGGAAGCACTGAGCCACGTCGGCCGGGGACGTGAGCTGCGTGGCGTGCGCGCCGAGGTGGGCCACCTCAATGGGGTCCGCCGTGCCCAGCGGGTACCACGGATCCATGATGTCGTCGTGGCCGAAGGCGACGTTGACCCCGGCCGCGAGCATTTCCTTAACCTGGGTGAGCCCCCGGCGCTTGGGGTAGGAATCGAAGCGGCCCTGCAGGTGAAGGTTGACCATCGGGTTGCACACCAGATTGATTCCCGACCTGGCCACAATCCGCTGCAGCTTATAGCTATACGCGGCATTGTATGAGCCCATCGCTGTCGTGTGGCTGGCGGTCACCCGTTCGCGAAGACCCGACCGAAGGGCGAGGGTTGCGAGCACCTCGATGAATCGCGATTGGTCATCGTCGATCTCGTCGCAATGGGCGTCGACACGAAGACCGTACTTCTGCGCGATGCCGACGGCGACTTCCACCGAGCGCACACCGTCCTCGCGCGTGTCTTCGAAGTGAGGGATGGCGCCGATGACGTCCACTCCGCGGCGGGCCGCCTCCTCCAGCAGGTCTTCGCCGCCAGGGAATGAGCAGATCCCCTCTTGGGGGAAAGCGACCAATTGAAGTCCGATGACGTCGCGAACACGGTCACGCACCTCAAGCAACGCATCCAAGGCGACGAGACTCGGATCGGTGATGTCGACGTGGCTACGTACATGAAGGGTACCGTTGGCCGCATACCAGCGCAGGACCTGTTCCGCCCGCGTCACGACATCTTCGCGGGTGAGTTGGGGTTTGCGTTCTGACCAGCAGGCGATGCCCTCCCACAGCGTGCCGCTTTCATTCCACCGGGGTTCACCAGCAGTGAGGGCGCTGTCCAGATGAACATGCGGCTCCACGAACGGCGTACTCAGCAGCGCGCCATCGGCGGCGATAATGGTGCGGGCTTCTGGGGCCGGGGCCGCACCGGAGGCCAGCGAACCCTCTTCGATGGGGAGGATCGCGGTGAATCGGCCATTATCGATGTGGACGTCGACACGTTCGTCTGGACTGCCTGTAATCAATCGGGCCCCGCGAACTACCAGATCGATCATTGCAACGGACCCGGTGCAGCGATCCTGCCCCTAACCACGATCACCAGCCGCCGGCCGACCGACGGAGCGAGGTTGAAGCACATCGTGGATGGTCTTCTCAAAGCTGGTGACGTGTTCTAGAGCCAGTTGGGCGGCGCGTTCTCCGTCGCCATCGGCAATAGCCTGCAGGAGGGCCACGTGCTCGGTGATATGCCCGGTCACGGAGGGGGCCTTCTGCAGTACGAGGCACCAGATCCGGGTGGCCAGGTTGTCGTAGCGGATGAGGACGTCTTCCAGGTGCGGGTTCGCGGCCGCCCGGTAGATCAGTCTGTGCACCGTGATGTCGTAGCGCATCAGTTCCTGCTGGTCCACCGGCGCCGAGTCGATCGTTGCAATCGCTTTCGCCATCTCGCGCATTTGTTCCCGGATCTGCGGGCCGGCCACCGTGGCGGCGCGTCGGGCCGCCAACGGCTCCAGCAATTCCCGGATCTCGGAAACGTCCGCCAGCTCGGTGATGTCCACAATGGTAGCGAAGGTGCCCCGGCGGGCGTAGGAGATGACCAGGTGGTCACCCTCCAGGCGCTTCAACGCCTCGCGTACGGGCGTACGGCCCATACCTAGTTCCACGGACAGCAGACCGTCGTTGATGGGATCGCCCGGTCGAATCTCCAGCATGATCAGCTTGTCGCGCAGCTGCTGATAGGCGGTGTCTGCCAGCGAGAGTACCGGCGAGTCGACGACGGGCAGATCCGTGACCAGACTCACGATCGCCCTCCTCAAGCTCGCCGTTCCACCCGATCCATCTAGGGTGTTGACTCCACCCGTTATCCAACCTAGTATAGGACGAAATCTAATATATCAGTTGTAGTGATACGAGATATTAACCGTATTTCGAGGGAGAAATCGATGGTCGATGTATTGACTACCCCGCTTGCCGAGGCTGATCCGGAAATCCATCTGGCCATTGCTGCCGAGCTCGCACGCCAGCAGAACACGTTGGAGATGATCGCGTCGGAAAACTTTGCGCCGACCGCGGTGATGACCGCACAGGGATCTGTGCTGACTAACAAGTACGCCGAAGGGTATCCGGGCAAGCGGTACTACGGCGGCTGCGAACACGTCGACGTGATCGAGCAACTCGCCATCGACCGGGTCACGCACCTTTTCGGTGCCGAGGCGGCAAACGTTCAGCCCCACTCGGGCGCCCAGGCAAACGCCGCGGTGATGGCCGCCTTGCTGAACCCCGGCGAAACCATCCTCGGCCTCGATCTGGCGCACGGTGGGCACCTGACCCACGGCATGCGCCTTAACTTCTCCGGCAAGCTTTACAACGTCGTGCCCTATCACGTGCGCGAATCGGATCTGCTGATCGATATGGCCGAGGTCGAGGCGTTGGCATTGGAGCATCGGCCAAAGTTGATCGTGGCGGGTTGGTCGGCATACTCGCGCCAACTGGATTTCGCCGAGTTCCGGCGGATCGCCGACTTGGTGGGCGCCTACCTGATGGTGGACATGGCGCACTTCGCCGGCCTGGTCGCGGCCGGCCTGCACCCGAACCCCGTGCCATACGCCGACGTGGTGACCACCACCACTCACAAGACCCTGGGCGGCCCACGCGGCGGGGTCATTCTGAGCAAGGCGGAGCTGGCCAGAAAGATCAACTCCGCGGTTTTCCCCGGCCAACAGGGCGGTCCACTCGAGCATGTGATAGCGGCAAAGGCTGTGGCGTTCAGGTTCGCCGCCTCCGAGGGATTCAAGGACCGTCAGCGTCGCACCCTCTCCGGCGCCAAACTGCTGGCCGAGCGGCTCATGGACGACGACGTCGCCGCCGTCGGCATCACCGTGGTCACCGGCGGGACAGACGTCCACCTGGTGCTCGTTGACCTGCGCCACTCCGAGCTGGACGGCCAGCAGGCCGAGGACCGGCTCCACCAGATCGGAATCACTGTCAACCGCAACGCCGTCCCGTTCGATCCGCGCCCACCGATGGTCTCCTCCGGGCTGCGGATCGGAACACCCGCCCTGGCCACTCGCGGTTTCGGCGACACCGAGTTCACCGAAGTGGCCGACATCATCGCCACCGCACTCGTCGAGGAGCCCCGTGACTCGCTCATGGAGGAGCTACGCGGTCGCGTCGAGGCGCTCGCAGCACGGTTCCCGCTGTACCCGAACCTGAACGGAGGCGAAGCATGACCCAGCAGATGCTCCCAGAGCACCCGGATTTTCTCTGGCGCAATCCGGAACCGAAGTCGTCGTACGACGCGATCATCATCGGTGGTGGCGGACATGGACTGACCACCGCCTACTACCTCGCCAAGAATCACGGGATGACCAATATCGCCATCCTCGAACGAGGCTGGCTGGCCGGCGGCAACATGGCCCGCAACACCACGATCATTCGCTCGAACTACCTCTGGGATGAAAGTGCCGCGATCTATGAATTCGCGCTCAAGCTGTGGGAAGAGTTGCCCGAGGAACTGGAGTACGACTTCCTGTTCAGCCAGCGCGGTGTGCTGAACCTCGCGCACACTCTTCAGGATGTGCGCGAAAGCGTGCGCCGGGTCAGCGCCAACCAGCTGAACGGCATCGACGCCGAGTGGCTCGACACCGACCAGGTGCGTGAGGTGTGCCCGATCCTGAACACCTCAGACAACATCCGCTATCCGGTACTCGGCGGCACATACCAGCCTCGCGGCGGAATCGTGAAGCACGACCACGTCGCCTGGGCCTTTGCGCGCAAGGCCGACGAGCTCGGCGTGGACATCATCCAGAACTGCGAGGTAACCGGTTTCATCAAGGACGGCAACCGTGTCGTCGGTGTTGAGACCACCCGCGGCCGCATCAACGCCGGCAGGGTGGGCCTCGCGGCCGCCGGCCACAGCAGCGTACTGGCGGAGATGGCTGGCTTCCGCCTGCCGATCCAGTCGCATCCTCTGCAGGCGCTGGTCTCTGAGTTGAACGAGCCGGTGCACCCGACCGTTGTGATGTCCAATGCTGTTCACGTCTATGTCTCCCAGGCGCACAAGGGCGAGCTCGTGATGGGCGCCGGCGTTGATTCCTTCAACGGCTACGGCCAGCGTGGATCGTTCCACGTGATCGAGAGCCAGATGGCCGCCGCTGTCGAGCTCTTCCCGATCTTCGCCCGTGCCCACGTTCTGCGCACCTGGGGCGGCATTGTGGATGTCACGCCCGATGCCTCACCGGTGATCAGCACGACGCCGGTCGAGAACCTCTTCGTGAACTGCGGATGGGGCACGGGCGGCTTCAAGGCAACCCCGGCGGCGGGGTGGACGTTCGCTCACACGATCGCCACGGGGGAGCCTCACCCGTTGAACCGTCCATACGGGCTGAACCGCTTCCTGACCGGCGCCCTTATCGACGAACACGGCGCTGCCGCCGTCGCGCACTAGGAGAACCAGAATGCTACTGATCACGTGCCCGAATTGCGGGCCCCGCAACGAGACCGAGTACCACTACGGCGGACAGGCACACATCCCGTTCCCCGCCGCCGAGGATGAAATGACAGACCAGCAGTGGGCGGAGTACCTGTTCTACCGCGACAACCCGGCCGGCCCCTACGCCGAACGGTGGGTGCACTCTGTGGGCTGCCGACGGTGGTTCAACGTCGTCCGGGACACCGTCAGCTACGACTTTCTGGCCGTCTATCCCATGGGCCAGACTCAGCCATCCGTCGAGAATGTGGGAGGAAACCAATGACCACCGGGCCCCAGCGGTTGCCGTCAGGCGGCAGAATCGACCGCACAACATCACTTCGTTTCACCGTCGACGGACGTGAACTCGTCGGTCATCCCGGTGACACGGTCGCTTCGGCGTTGTTGGCCAACGGGGTGATCTCCGTCGGCAGGTCGATTTATCTCGAGCGCCCACGCGGCATCCTGAGCGCCGGTGTTGAGGAACCGAATGCGCTGCTCCGGATCGGTGGCCAGTGTGCGGAGTCGATGCTCCCCGCGCCCGCGGTCGAGCTGGTCGACGGCATGGAGGTCGAAACCCTGTCCGGGTTGGGCAAGCTGGATCCAACCCCGGATGAGTCGATCTATGACAAGAAGCATGTTCACACGGACGTGCTGGTCGTCGGTGCCGGCCCCGCGGGCCTGGCTGCCGCGGTCGTCGCGGCCCGCAGCGGCGCCCGGGTGATCCTCATCGATGAGCAGCCAGAGCTCGGCGGCGCACTGCTGTCGGCAGCGGAGGAGACCATCGATGGAAAGCCGGCGCAGCAGTGGCTGGACTCGGCTGCCGCAGAGCTCGCCGTGGCTCCAGAGTGCACGGCACTGAGGCGGACCACCGTCTTTGGCAGCTACGACAGCAACTACCTGATCGCCGTCCAGCGTCGCACCGATCACCTGGGTCAGGCCGCGCCGAAGGGTGTTTCACGTCAACGGATCTGGCACATCCGCGCCCGTCAGGTGATCCTGGCCACCGGTGCGCACGAACGCCCGCTGGTGTTCGCGAACAATGACCTGCCCGGAGTGATGCTGGCCTCGGCGGTGCGTACGTACCTGAACCGCTACGGGGTTGCGTCCGGGTCGAAGGTGGTCATCTCGACGACCAATGACAGCGCATACGACACCGCAGTTGACCTGAAGCGGGCCGGCGTCGACGTCGTGGCCATCGCCGACACGCGGCCGGAGCTTTCCGCACGAGCCGCAGAGGTCGCTGCGGCCACGGGCCTGCGGGTGCTGACCCACAGTGTGGCGGTCGAAGCCACCGGCACGGATCGACTGGAAGGCGTGCTGATCGGTGGTCTGACGGCCGATGGCAACCTCGACGGTTCAGTGGAGGCCCTGGACTGTGATCTCCTCGCGGTCTCCGGTGGCCACAGCCCGGTGGTGCACCTGCACAGCCAGCGGAAAGGCAGGCTGCGGTGGGACGAGGATGTCGCCGCCTTCGTTCCCGCGGGAACGGTCAACGACCAGCAGGTGGTCGGAGCGGCCCGCGGCAGCCGCACCCTAGCGGACGCCCTGACCGAAGGAACAGCGGCTGGTATCGCTGCGGCCGCTGCCGCGGGATTCGAGGCGCCGGAGACTCGGCACCCGGTCGCGTCGGCCACGATCGCCGGCCCGGTCCGACCGATCTGGCTGGTGCCCGGCCGCGAGGGAGGCTCCGCGGACTGGAACACCCATTTCGTGGATCTGCAGCGGGATTCCAGCGTCGCCGATGTAGCCCGTTCCGCCGGAACCGGCATGCGCAGCGTCGAACACCTCAAGCGCTACACGTCCATCAGTACGGGCAACGACCAGGGGAAAACATCCGGAGTCAATGCCATCGGGGTCATTGCGGAGCTGTTGCAGGGTGGCTCACTCGGCGAGATCGGCACCACCGCCTACCGTGCCCCGTATACGCCCGTGGCCTTCGCCGCGCTGGCTGGGCGCCAGCGCGGCGAGCTGTTCGACCCGGCCAGGCACACGTCGATCCATTCCTGGCATGTGGAGCACGGCGCGGTGTTCGAGGATGTCGGACAGTGGAAGCGCCCCTGGTTTTACCCGCAGCCGGGTGAGGACATCGACGCTGCCGTGCATCGCGAGTGCCGGGCTGCACGTGAGAGCGTCGCCTTCATGGACGGCACGACCCTGGGCAAGATCGAAATCTGGGGTGCGGATGCCGGCGAGTTCCTAAACCGGATCTACACCAACGCTTTCAAGAAACTGGCGATCGGCTCGGCTCGCTACGGAGTGATGTGCAAGCCAGACGGCATGATCTTCGACGACGGCGTGACGCTGCGCGTAGCTGATAACCGGTACTTCATGACAACCACAACGGGTGGCGCCGCCGGTGTACTGGACTGGCTGGAGGAATGGTCCCAGACCGAATGGCCGGAACTGGATGTCTACTGCACTTCGGTGACGGAACAATGGACCACCATTCCCGTCGTCGGACCGCTTTCGCGCCAGGTGATCGCGAAGCTCGCTCCCGACCTGGATATCTCCAACGAAGCCTTCCCCTTCATGACATTTCGCGAGACCACGCTGGTGTTCGGCATCCCGGCCCGCATTTGCCGGATCTCCTTCTCCGGTGAACTGGCCTACGAGATCAACGTGTCTGCCTGGTACGGGCGGGCCGCTTGGGAGCAGGTGGCAGAAGCCGGGTCCGAATTCGGCATCACGCCATATGGAACCGAGACCATGCACGTGCTTCGCGCGGAGAAGGGGTTCCCCATCGTCGGCCAGGACACCGACGGCACCGTCACGCCGCAGGATGCGGGGATGGAATGGGTAGTGTCCAAGGTGAAGGATTTCATCGGCCGTCGCTCGTACTCCCGCGCAGATACGTCCCGCGAAGATCGCAAACACCTGGTCTCGGTGTTGCCGGTGGATCGCATCACCCGGCTGCCAGAGGGAGCGCAGTTGGTCGCGCAGGGCGTGCCGATCACCCCGAGCGTTGGGCCGGTGCGCATGGAGGGCTTCGTCACCTCCAGCTATCACAGCGCAGCTCTGGGACGCCCGTTCGCGCTGGCGTTGATCAAGAACGGCCGTAACCGAATCGGCGAGCGCCTGCTCACACCGGTCGGCGACACCCTTGTCGAGGTTGAAGTGGCCGATACCGTGCTTTACGATCCGGAAGGAAAGCGACGAGATGGCTGAATCAGTGCTGACGAGCCGAGCGAAATTCGCCCGCAGTCCGATTGCGCACCTGGAAGCTGCGCTGGCCGAGGGTTCCGTGACCGGCGAACGAGGTGTCACGCTGAGCGAGGTTGCCTTCCGCACCATGATCTCGCTGCGCGTCGACCCGAGCGAGCCGGAAGCGAGTCGCTTGGCCGCGGTTCTAGGTGCGTCACTGCCGCTCACCTGCGGTGCAGTCGGCGCAGGCCCGGCGCACCAGGTGCTCTGGCTTGGCCCAGATGAGTTCCTCGTGGTCAGTGGCGAGGATGCCGGTGAGCTCGTCGGTCGTCTGGTGGAAGCGGTGGGGGAGTCTCCTGGGCTGGTGGTCGACGTTTCGGCCAACCGCACCACTCTGGAGCTCGCCGGCCCATCGGCTCGCGCTGTTCTGGAGAAAGGTTGCATGCTCGACTTGCACCCGCGCGCGTTCACAGCCGGGACCGCGATGTCGACCCAGATCGGACCTGTGCCCGTGATCCTGTGGCAGACCGATGACGTGCCAACATATCGGATATTGCCGCGCGCTTCCTTTTCTGAATACGCGGCTCTCTGGCTGCTGGACGCGATGCTCGAATACGCCGAACCAGAGGTGCCCTGATGGCATTGAGTGCGCTGGACCTTTATTCGATAGGAATCGGCCCATCGTCATCGCACACGGTCGGACCGATGCGCGCGGCGCGGCGCTTCGTCCAATCGCTGGACGACACCGGAATCCTGCAGCGCACCTCCCGTGTTCGGGCTCAACTCTATGGATCACTCGGCGCCACCGGTCGTGGCCACGGCTCCGACAAGGCGGTGATCCTCGGCCTGCAGGGTGAGGATCCGGAAACTGTCGACACCGCCAGCGTCGAGCAACGGATGATGGACGCGCGCGATACCGGGCAATTGCGGCTTGCCGGCACCCATCCCGTTGACTTCGCCTTCGATGAGGATCTCCTGCTGCACCGGCGCATTTCATTGCCCGCCCACCCGAACGGGATGACATTCGAGGCCTTCGACGGAACCGGCGAAAGCCTTTCCCTGCGTACGTATTACTCCGTCGGTGGTGGTTTCGTCGTTGACGAAGACGCCGCGGGTGCGAATCGCATCGTTGTCGACACAACCGAGGTGCCCTACCCCTTCACCACCGGTCGCGAGCTGCTTGCGCACTGCGCGACACAGGGGTTGAGTGTCTCCGAGATAATGCTGGCCAACGAATGCTCTTGGCGAACGGAGGCCGAGGTCCGCAGTCGTCTGCTGCACCTGTGGGCCGTCATGCAGGACTGCGTGAATGCGGGCTGCAGGCATTCCGGCATCCTCCCGGGTGGCCTGAAAGTTCGCCGTCGTGCTCCCGCCCTCTTCGATGAACTGACCACCGAGGAAGACAGCACTGATCCGCTCCGCGCCATGGAGTGGGTCAATCTCTTCGCCCTTGCCGTCAATGAGGAGAACGCCTCGGGCGGCCGGGTCGTCACCGCGCCGACCAACGGCGCAGCCGGGATCATTCCCGCGGTGCTGCACTACTACGCCAAATTCGTGCCCGGCGCCGACGACGATGGCGTCGTGCGATTACTCCTCGCGGCCGCCGCGATCGGCATCCTCATCAAAGAGAACGCTTCGATCTCCGGCGCAGAAGTCGGCTGTCAGGGCGAGATCGGTTCGGCCTGCGCCATGGCGGCGGCCGGCCTGTGCGAGGTGCTCGGCGGAACGCCGACCCAGGTGGAAAATGCGGCAGAGGTCGGCATGGAACACAACCTCGGGCTGACCTGCGACCCCATCGGCGGACTCGTCCAGATTCCCTGCATCGAACGCAACGCCATCGGCAGCGTGAAGGCGATTAATGCCGCGCGCCTCGCGTTGCGCGGTGACGGCGAGCACAAGGTGTCCCTCGACAAGGTCATCAGGACCATGCGTCAGACCGGGGCCGACATGAAGAGCAAATACAAAGAGACCTCCCGCGGAGGCCTCGCCGTCAACGTCATCGAGTGCTGAGCCATGACCATCACGTATCGGCAACCGGGCGCCACAGCTTCTGAAACCACC
>Ga0157371_10002560_pt1 | contig 17253 bp, 16 predicted proteins | sample C45metaG_FD_113462 | JGI IMG/M metagenome (GOLD analysis project Ga0157371, IMG submission 113462) | Corn rhizosphere microbial communities from Kellogg Biological Station, Michigan, USA - C4-5 metaG | ecosystem: Host-associated > Plants > Roots > Rhizosphere > Soil | place: USA: Michigan...
ATGCAGATAAAATGGACGTTCGCGCCGGGCAAACGCGTTAAGCTGGATTATACCTACACGCAAAGCGGCGATGTGGATTACATGGGCATCACCTTCAATTATCCCGAAGAAAAAGTGACCGGCATGAAATGGCTGGGGCGCGGCCCGTACCGCATCTGGAAAAACCGCGTGCCGGGTCAGCAGTTTGGTGTTTGGCATAAAGATTACAACAACACCATAACCGGCGAAAACTGGGGATACCCTGAGTTTAAAGGTTATCATAGCGATGTTAACTGGGTAGTGCTTGAAAATAAGGAGTCGCCGTTTACAGTTTACACCGACAATAAAAACATGTACCTGCAAATGTATCATCCGGCCCGCGAGATGGACGCGATGAAGAATAACAATGTCGAGCCTCCGTTTCCTGACGGTAACATCGGTTTCCTGAATGCCATCAGTGCAATTGGTACCAAGTTCCAGGCGGCCAAACAAATGGGTCCGCAAAGCCAGAAAACACATGCAGACGGTACGCCGGTAAGCAATACATTGTGGTTTGAGTTTTAGGGGCTCCGTCCTAATAAATCTCCTGTCATTTCGACCAACGGGAGAAATCTATACATTGACATTTACGACTGCTAGCATGTGTATAGATTTCTCCCGTTGGTCGAAATGACATCGTTATTTAAGATGTTCACATCCATCTTCTCCAATTTTTTCCTTCCGATTTTGTAATTATCTTGCGATACCTAACTCTAACAACAAAAACAAATAAATGACTATTGAGCAGGATAAATATATTTTAAAAGTAGAAGGACTTGCTGTCAGTTACGGCAATTTTGAGGCTGTAAAGGATGTCGGCTTTAGCGTATTACAAGGGGAAATTTTTGGTTTATTAGGCCCCAATGGCGCCGGCAAAACCAGTACATTGAGCTCGATAGAGGGCCTGGTGAAATTTAAAACCGGCAACATCACTTTAAACGGTTTCGACGTGCAGCGACAACCTTTGGAAGCGAAGGCTTCGATGGGGGTACAATTGCAATCAACCAGCTTTCAGGCCGAACTAAATGTTACCCAGATATTGCAGCTTTACACCGGTATTTACGGCGTACCCATGGACAAAGAGCAGATAAAAACCATATTAAAAGAGATTGGCTTGGAGGATGGGGGCAAAAAGAAATTCAGTCAGTTATCGGGCGGTCAGCAACAGCGCCTGTCATTGGTTATCTCTACCATTCATAACCCCAAATTGGTATTATTGGACGAACCCACTACCGGACTAGATCCTCAATCGCGCCGCCAGTTGTGGGAGCGTATTGAGGCTATAAAGGCCCGTGGTCACGCAGTGTTATTAACCACGCACTCCATGGAAGAAGCCGAAGCAGTATGCGACCGCATTGCTATTATAGATCATGGCCGCGTCATAGCTATCGACACACCACATGCCCTGGTTGAAAAACATCGCAACGACCCGGAAGTGATAGCGGTGTCGCGTCGCGGCAAAATAACTTTGGAGGATGTATTTATCGGCCTTACCGGCAAAACGGTAAGGGCCTAAATGAACAACGACATGGAAAATAATAACGTCAGCATACCCAAAACCTCAACCGCGTTAGCGGCTTTATTTCGTGCCGATCTGGCTACTACTATCAGCAATCGCCGTTCTGTCATGATATCATTGGTTGTACCCTTAATTATATTAGCTACCTGGAAACCGGTTATAAAATTTGCAGGCGGCCCATTTGTTTTAGCTACCGCAATTGCCATTGGCTTAATTGCCATTGGTTTGATGGGTTATACGTTATCTGTAGCAAGAGATAGAGATAAGGGCATATTTCAGCGTTTGCGGGTAGCCCCTGTACCAACCTGGGCCATAATGGTAAGCCGCATAGCTATACAGCTGGCTTTAATAATGGTGCTAACTCTGTTTGTCTTTATTGTAGGATATCAATATGACGGGATTTTATTAAGTACTAAAGGCTACATATTTACTTTTTTTGTTGCAATACTGGGCGGTGCTGTTTACCTAAGCCTGGGCCAATTAATTGTAGGATTGATTAAAAACTTTGAGACCATAAACGCAACTACGCGCATTACCTATTTTCTATTTATTATGGTCGGTATGATTGGTGATCTGGCTAAATTCAGTCAGCAATTAAAAGATATCATTAAGTTTTCACCCTATGGTTCGGTTAAAATAATGCTTGCCGGAAGTATGGAACCGGCCAACTGGACAAACCAAACTTCAATTGCTGTACTGGTTTCATTGGGTTATATTGTCATTTTCGCCGGTATTGGTATTAGTAAGTTTAAGTGGAGTACTAAGTAGCAGTAACAACCAAAAAAGGGTGACACCCTTTTTCTGACCCTCTATTTCCCAAACGGAACTAACCCATTCAACTGTCTATACAGCGGATAATCAGGCAGCGGCTGTTTCGATTGATGGAAGTTCTTGCAATAATAAACCTGCAAATGCTCTTCAATCACACCACCACGAATGATAGGAATATCCGGTAGTTTGATAATGCTATCGAAGAAGGGTGTGGCATCCTGATAAATGGTTTCGTCGTAGGCGTGCGATTCGCCTATCACTACGCAATCTTTGCCAATTAAGGTCTTTGGGTCAACTAGAAAGGCCAGGTTACGTGGGTCGCGGTTAAAGCATACAATATCTTTCTTGCCTTTTAGCGCCCAGTCTACTTTACCGGCCAGCCACCAGCGGGTGCTGCCTGCAAATACCTTGTCGTTTTTTATCCAGCCTTCTTTTTCAAAGCGGGTCATTACGTCATCGTAGTCAACGCCCTGAATAGTAGGGTCAATCTTTGCGCCCCCCAGACTAGCTATCCATTTTGGTCCGTAGCTTTGCCAGAAGCCGGTTACCAGGTGCAAACCAAGTACGGCAATAGTGATAGATGTAAAATAGATCGAAAAATTTAACCAGCGACGGGTTAGACGTTTGCGTTTTTCATCAGCGCCATTTAGTGCCTTGTCGATAGCGAATCCCAACGGCATAAACAGCATCATATAGCCCGGAGCCTGCCAGTGAAAGTGATATTGAAGATCGGCCCACAAAGTAATAACCGTAAAGAACACAATCGGTAATACCGACATCCAGAAGTTAAAGCCATATTCTTGCTGCACTCGTTTTTTATAGGCAATGAACATTTGGCGGATAGTGGGGAACCATATCCATGGCAGCAACCACACCGCCTGGCCCGCGATGCTGCGGATAAACCAGTCGAAATGTATGGTAAAAGGTTCATCGCGGGTGCCTGCGCGCGAGCCCTGCCACACAAACGATACCCAGTTATTTTTATAGTTCCAGTACAACACCGGCGTGGCCATAATAATGGTGATCAGGATAGCCAAGTAGGGGCCTGGATGCGCCAGCCAATGGCGTTGTTTTTTATTGGTAAGGATGAACATGAATACCGCAGCAAACAGAAACAACACGTGATATTTGCTTAAAGTAGCCAATCCCATACAAATGCCGATGATAACCCAGAGTCTATAAACCCGTCCTTTGTCAGTCTTAGGGTCAAGCGGCTTTTCTTCGCCAATGCCCAATACTTTTACAATGTACCAGGTGCTAAGCAGCCAAAAAAACATAAGCGGAGCGTCAGGCTGGTACCAGCAAGCCACACCCACGGTAAACAGCGCGCTCAGGTTCATTACTACCACCGCCCAAAAGCCGGCAGCGGCATTGAATAATTTGCGGCCGAGCAGAAAGAGCAGCCAGCTTGTCCCCGCAAACATCAGGACATCAGGAAAGCGCAACCCCAGATTGGTTAAGCCAAACAGACGAATACTCAACCCGCCAAGCCAGAAAAATAGGGGCGGTTGGTCAAAATAACTCCAGTCCAGGTGTATTGCCCCGCGAAAATAGTATGATTCACCATTACCCAAACCTGTATACGCTGCAATCCATAATCTGGCAAAAAAAGTGATGACGATAAGTACCAGGGTATATTTGGCAGCGTTTTGTTGGGTTATTTTTTTCATGGATGCAGCACGGGGTTTTGTTTTACAGTTGGCAAATCTCTGAAAAAAATGTAAGTAATCCGCATTTGGGTTGCGGTGGGGGAATGGCGTCTACTTTTTTATTCTGAATTTCCAAGCGAAATCAAGACTCATAGTATGTTCATATTTAAACTTGTCGGGCAGGTTGGGGCGATAAAAGGTGGGGCGATAAACTAAACCTGTGTAAAAAGATTTACTGAACTGATAGTACATCGGAACAACAAAACCAAAAGCGTAATGGGTTTTATTAGCATACGTCCTGGTGGGCGGCGGTAACGAATCCCTGTCTACTTGATAATGTTTTAGATTCCAACTATTTCTTGCGACCGCGATGCCATATCCGATAGTTAAGCGACTGATACGATGATTGTTTGACAGACTAATCGACTCTGATCGTTCTGTCTCGATGCTGTACGAGCTAAAATGGTCCATTGCAAAATTAGTAAGTAAATCATCGGTCCTACTAAAGTTTAAGCTCAAAAATTGATTTTTCGAATGCTCGTAGTCCAATCCTACCGAACCGCCCCCAATGCCGGTTTGTTTATTTCTTGTCTCGCCTTCAGGCAAAAAATCATAGTGATTTATAAAAGGTAGGGATATGTGGAAATATAGTTCGCCTTTTTTCTGTGGCGGATCAACAGTAAAGTATGATTTAAGAGAGTTTTGGCTATTGCTGTAAGATCGATATCTTTTATGATAGCTAATACTATCATAATTGTCCAAATCAATTCGTGACGGGTAGCCCCAACTTTTTGAGGTCAACATGTCGACCAACATACCCAAACCCAAGTTGGCAGGCAAATTAAGCCAAAAAGCTGTTGAAATATGAGGATAAAGAGTGATCTGTTTCGAAACATTATTATCGCTAACGCGAAGTTTTACGACCTGATTTTGTCTTTTTACATGCAAAATTACTTTACTGCCCGTAATTGGTATAGTATCTGGCTGGTAAATCACCGTGGTGGGATTATGAGTATGAAAAACAATCCGTTGCCGTTTACGATTCCATACCGTAGCGCACGAAGAAAAAAGAAAGGCAATTGTGATCAGGTATAAGGTTGGTTTCATGTTGTTATGGCTGGAGATGCTGACCCTTACGCAACTTCACCATCTTCATTATAGTAACAGCCGATGCCGCTATAAAAAATATCACCCCTGTACCGGTTAACAGAATGCGCCATGCCGCCCCTTTTTGCAAGGCCGCTATAAATGAGCATAAGGCATAAATAGCCATCGCGCCATTAATGATCAACGACATGATAAATTGTTTCTGCTGATATTTTACCGGTTGTTCCATACCGGTAAATATAGAAAAATTATTTGCCAGCCTCTTCTAATGCCGATATATCCAGTTTGCCCATCTGCATCATAGCGCGCATTACGTTGGCAGCTTTTTGCGGATCTTGGTTATGCAGTAACTGTCCCAGGTTATCGGGCACAACCTGCCATGACAGGCCAAACTTATCCTTCAACCAGCCACATTGACTTTTTTGCCCGCCTTCTGATAGTCGTTCCCAGTAATAATCAATCTCTTCCTGGTTAACGCAGGTAATGAACATAGATATGGCTTCGGTAAATTTGAACATTGGTCCACCGTTAAGCGCCATAAACTTTTGGCCTTCCAGTTCGAAAGTGGCAGTCATGGTAGTGCCTTTTGGCCCGGGGCCGGCATCGCCGTATTGTACCTCATAAAGCAGGCGGTGATTTTTAAATACGGACGAATAAAATTTAATGGCATCGTCCAGGTTATTATCGAACCATAAAAATGGGGTGATCTTGCTCATAGCTTTTGTTTTTTGTTATGACAAAGATATTGAGCCGAAAAACGTCCATTGAGGTGTATATGGGACATTTTAACGGTCAATTAAAGACATAAATATCAACCCAGTTTTATATCTCCCGATAATGGCGTAGATTTTTTGACTGATTTGATCTTGATGATCTGATAAATTATGCCTGCAAAAAAACAAAGCGCCAATACGCCTAAACATTTTTGTATCAGCGGGTCATTTGGGCCGCTGGCTATTGGGTGCAATATAGGCAGCCTGGTAAGTGTTTCCACAATAGCCGGAATCCAAGAAAGAAACAACGTTGCCGACATGATGACGGTTTGAAGATAATCTCCGACTTTTTTAAATAAGGTTATGTTTTTTATGTAGGTACCGATGATCAGCAGCACTAAAACGATAATCCCAAGCCCATGTGCGCCGGTAAAATGGCCGGTTTTCATGATGGGGAAAGAGGTTAAGCAGGTTAAAACAGTTAACCAAATATATTGTCGGCCGCGGCTGTTTGATGGTAGTATTTTTCCATCATTAAATAAACAGTAAGCGCCGGCAAACAGTGCAAGTACACTAATGGCGGTATGGACGATTCCTAATATTGAAAGATGATTTGGCATAATTGTGTTGTTTAACGTTAAAGGATATTTAATGTTAAATAAAATTAGCCAAAAGCCAAAATAAATAATTGACTATCAGTAGTTTTATGCGGACGTTTAACTTTGTGGACCTAAATATGGTAACTCTCCAGCTGGTCGCAGATCAGGTGTAGCACAGCTTCAGGCACTACGCCCGGGTTTTGACAAATATGGAGTATTTTATGATGGTCTGGTTCAAAGCTGCCTACAAAGTGGCCATCTTTAAAGACCTCGTATTTGCAGTGGGCTTCATCGTGGTGCATGTAGTCGCGAACTACAAAATGCTGATTTTCATTGTCTACAGCTACTGATATCTCGAAGTTTTCCATGGTTGCCAAATTGTTATTATCTAATAAAAACTATTAAGCTCTATTATTGTTGTAAATTACACATTCAATACAACCCTGAAGAATATTTTTTTTGCCCATCTGTTAAAAATAACTGAATCGTGTTAAACCGGAAACTAATATACTTACCTTGCCCAAAAATATGACCGAAAATATACAGGCCGATGTTGATACGGTTTTGCACATTCCTCTTATTGATACTTTGCTGGATGTAGTATGTCAAACTACAGGACTTGGCTTTGCAGCCGTGGCTCGCGTTACCGGTAAGCAGTGGATAGCTTGTGCGGTAAAAGACAATATAGGCCTGGGGCTGTTACCGGGGGCTGAACTACAATTAAATGCCACCTTTGGCGGCGATATGCTCCAAAACAGACAGTCGGTTATTATTGATGACCTTACGGCCGAGCCGCACTACCGCGACCACCCGTTGCCCGCCAGGTATGGCTTCCGCAGTTATATCTCAGTGCCGATATTAAAAAAGGATGGTGAGTTTTTTGGAACCTTGCTAGCCTTCGGTTTGCAACCTGCCAGGCTAAATCAGCCTAAAATCATGGACATGTTTAATTTATTTACCGGTACGATAGCTAATCACCTAAGCGCTTCAGATCGTTTAAATAAATCTGAATCAGACCTGGTACGAGAGCATCAGATATCAAAACTACAACATGCGTACACCAATGAACTGAGCGAAGCAAACAGAAAATTAGGCGAGGCTAATGCCAAACTACAGCAGGCTATTGACACCGGCAACATGGGCACCTGGAGCATCAATCCGGTAAATCAAAAGGTTACCATGTCAAGTTTCATTCGTAACCTGATGGGCCTGCCGTTAGAGGGTGAACTTACAATTGAGCAAACCATGTCTGTTAGCGACCCGGCCTATCGGGATGTGTTGGCCGATATATTGACGGATGCGCTGGTAAATCATAAAGACTGCGATATTGAATATCCACTAATAAACAAAATAACGGGCGAGCGCAAATGGGTACGTTGCACCGGTAAGTTATTGTATGATGAAGCCGGCAACGTTACCGAATTTACGGGTGTGTTGCTGGACATTACCAACCGTAAACGCGACGAGGACAGACAAGCTATGATGGCGGCCATCATTGAATCGTCAGACGATGCTATTGTGAGTAAGACGCTTGATGGAATGATCACTAGCTGGAACCACTCGGCCGAGCGTCTTTTTGGCTATGCAGAGCATGAAGTTATCGGCAAACATATCTCGATCATTATTCCGGAGGACAGGCTGGCCGAAGAAACGCAGATCATCAGCAAGGTAAGCAACAGCGAAAGGGTGGAGCATTTTGAAACCATGCGCCGCACCAAGTCGGGTGTTGAAATACCGTTGTCGTTAACCATTTCGCCTATCAGGAATGAGGCCGGCAAGGTAATAGGCGCATCCAAAATTGCCCGCGACATCAGCAAACAAAAAATAGCTGAGGAACGCTTGCAGAATTATGCCGAACACATGGAGATATTAAACTCCATAGGTCAGGCTATTTCTGCCGATTTGGATACTCAGGGCATCCTGCAAAAAGTAACCGACGCTACCACCCAACTAACGGGGGCAGAGTTTGGCGCTTTTTTCCATAATACGACCAACGAAAAAGGCGAGTCGTACATGTTATATACGCTATCGGGTGTACCGCGCGAGGCATTTGATAAGTTTCCTATGCCCCGTAATACTCAGGTATTCGGTCCAACTTTTTCCGGCGAAGGCATTGTGCGGTCGGATGATATTGTTAAAGATCCCCGCTACGGCAAAAACAAACCATACAATGGTATGCCCAAGGGCCACCTGCCGGTGGTGAGTTACCTTGCGGTACCGGTTACTGCAAAAAATGGTGAAGTAATAGGCGGCTTATTTTTTGGCCACTCCAAACCCGCCAGGTTTAAAAAAGAGCACGAACGACTAGTAGCTGGTGTAGCTTCGCAGGCCGCGGTAGCGCTTGATAATGCCAAGTTATATGAACAGGTTAAAGTATTAAATGCTAAAAAGGACGAGTTTATTGGTCTGGCCAGCCACGAGTTAAAAACACCGGTGACCAGTATTAACGGTTATCTGCAAATTATAGAGCGTGGTTTAACAGAGGACGACAGAAACAAAACTTTTATCAACAAAGCCCGTGTGCAGGTAAGCAAATTAACCACATTGATTGAAGATTTGCTGGACGTTTCTAAAATACAAACCGGTAAACTGCCATTCTCATATACCGAATTTGACCTGGTGAATGTTCTTACTGATGTAACGGACATGATGCAGCAAAATAATGCCTCATATAAAATTGAACTGAGCTACAATCAGAAACCAATCAAGCTAAGGGCCGACCAGCAGCGTATTGAGCAGGTGTTGATCAACCTCATTAACAATGCCATCAAATATTCGCCGGGAGCGGATAAGATCATTGTTAATGCTGAGCTGGCCGATAAAAAGGTGAGCGTTTCAGTTACTGATTTTGGTATAGGTATTGCCACAGATCAATTGGATCGTATCTTCTCGCGTTTTTACCGTGTCGAGAACCTGGCGGCGCATATGTCGGGCCTGGGTATTGGTCTCTATATATCACACGAGATCATAGAGCGTCACAAAGGCGCCATGTGGGTTGAAAGCGAGTTGGGCAAAGGCTCAACCTTTACCTTCGAGTTGCCCATTGGCTAAAAAATCAAAAGGGCGACTATTTGTTAAATAATCACCCTTTTTCCTAACATTTATTGATGACTAATATTACGGATTTTCAACCGTAACTTCTTGTGCAAGGGTAGCATCATCAGGTGTATTTTTCAAGTCGACGTCAAGTGCATACAAGGCATCGTCTTTAGCGTTGGCACCTCCGGCTACTTTGATCTTGCTTAACAGGTCAAGTGCAAGGGTTTCTTCTTCGGTTTGTTCTTTTACAAACCATTGTATAAAGTTCCAGGTGGCCCAGTCTTTTTCGGCCATGCTCATCTCTACAATACGGTAAATATTGCCGGTGTTTTCAACTTCAGATTTGAATACTTTCTCGAAGCAGTCGTAAACGCTTACCGGATCATCGCCCGGCGCAGGTATAGCGCTAACCACCACTTTGCCACCGCGTTTTAAAATGTATTCCAGAAATTTCATCATGTGGTTACGCTCCTCATTGGCATGTCTGAACAGGAAATTTGAAATGCCGTCGTAACCTTTATCGGCCGCCCATGAAGCATAAGCCAGGTATATCTGCGCGTTGTGCGCCTCGTTGGTCATTTGCTCGTTTAAAGCTTGAGCTATTGAAGGTGATAATCTGTTGGTTTCCATAAAAATATAACCAATACGCGGGCCAATGGTTTTTATCCTTGTTTATTTTGTTAAGCCGCACCCAACCGTCCTTAGAGGGGAAGGCTTTAAGAAAGTCTTCCCCTTCCGCGGAACCCCGATAGCTATTGGGGTAAAGGGAGCTAACTGCTTTTGAAAAAACGTACGAATAGCTGTATATTGTTCCACGAATTAACTGCACTTATTAAGCATGAATAGGTTTTTATTTGCCGCTATCCCATTAAGTATAGCGTTTACAGCCGGTGCGCAACAGCACCGGGCAATTACTGCACAAGATTACGCACGGGCTGAAACCCGTCTGAGCTACAACACCGAGCCACTGATACAGCGCAACGGTATCCACCCCAACTGGTTAGCTGACGATCGTTTTTATTATCGCACTTCAGAAGCGGAGGGAGGCAAATACTACGTGGTAAACCCGGCCATTGGTAAAAAGTCGCCGGTTTTTGATCAGGAAAAATTGGCTGCTGCTCTTTCAGAAGCTACGGGTAATTCGTCAGTTGCCGGCAATTTGCCAATTATGAAAATCCTTTCTATCGATGCAAATGGCGTGATCTTTACTGCTGAAGGCAAGCAATGGAAGTTTAAAGATAACAAGCTAACCGTGGATGACAGCGAGGTGAAAAACGTGGCAACCGGTAGTCGCGGGCGTCGTGGTGGCGCCGGTGGGGGAGGAAATCCGGATGAAGTTTTATCGCCCGATAGGCAAAAAGCTGCCTTTATTAAAGATTTTAATTTGTGGCTGCGCGATGTAAAAAGCGGTCAGCAAACACAGTTGACTACCGACGGCGTAAAGGATGACGGTTACGCTACCGACAATGCCGGGTGGGCACAAGGCACCAGGCCGATCCTGGTTTGGTCGCTCGATTCAAAAAAGATAGCCACCTTTCAGCAAGATGAGCGCAAGGTAAACAGTATGTATCTGGTGAGCACCAGAGTTGGCGCGCCAAAACTAAGTGAGTGGAAATATCCGCTACCGGGAGACAAAGAGATACCAATGCTTACCCGCGTTATTATTAACGTAGATGCTCCTAAGGTGGTCAAACTGCAATGCAATCCTGATCCGCACCGTTCAACCCTGAGCGATGATATTAAAGGCGGCGCAGGCTGGGCCGACGTTTATTGGAGCGATGATGCCACTAAACTGGTGTTCGCCTCAACTAATCGCGATCATAAAGTAGAAAAAGTACGCATGGCCGATGCCGAAACCGGCGCTGTACGTGAGATATTTGACGAAACCGTTAAAACCCAATTTGAATCAGGCTGGGACGACGTGAACTGGCGCTACCTGAGCAAAAGCAACGAGATACTATGGTTCTCTGAGCGCGATAACTGGGGGCACCTGTATTTATACGATGCCGGTACCGGTAAACTGAAAAACCAGGTAACCAAAGGCAACTGGGTAGTAACCAATGTTGTTAAGGTTGATGAGAAAAATCGCACAGTTTATTTTACTGCCGATGGTTTACAGGCCGAGAACCCATATTTCAGTCAGTTATGCAAAATTGGTTTAGATGGTAAGGGCTTCACGATATTAACACCGGGAGCCGGTAATCATACCGCTGCTTTCTCGCCAAAAGGCAATTATATCGTCGATACTTATTCAAAGCCTGACGTACCGCCGGTAACCGTTTTGCGCGATGCAAAAGGTAAACAGCTGATGCAACTGGAGAAGGTAGACATCTCTAAACTGCAAGCTACAGGCTGGAAAGCTTGTATTCCTTTCTCGGTAAAAGCGGCCGACGGCAAGACTGATATTTATGGACTGATGTGGGCGCCGGCAAACGTCGACCCAAATAAAAAATACCCTATCATTGATTATATCTACCCTGGTCCGCAGGGTGGTAGTGTTGGTAGCTGGTCGTTCTCGGGCGCAAGAGGCGATAACGCCGCACTGGCCGAGTTAGGTTTTGTTGTAGTTGAGATAGAAGGAACCAGCAACCCGCTGCGCTCAAAAAGTTATCATGATATGGCCTATGGCGACATGGCCCAAAATACCCTGGCCGACCAGGTGACCGGTATTAAACAACTGGCTGCCAAATATCCTTACATGGATCTGGATAGGGTAGGCATTTGGGGACACTCGGGCGGTGGTTTTGCTACCGCAGGTGCCATGTTCCGCTTCCCTGATTTCTTTAAGGTAGGTATAGCAGAGTCAGGCAACCACGACAACCGCAACTACGAAGATAACTGGGGCGAGCGTTATAATGGCTTATTGGAAAATGCCAATTACGAAGAACAAGCCAACCAAAACCTGGCAAAGAACCTGAAAGGTAAACTGATGCTGGCTCATGGCTTGATGGACGACAACGTTCCGCCACAAAATACACTGCTGGTTGCTGAAGCTTTGGAAAAAGCCAATAAAAGTTTTGACCTGGTGATTTTTCCAAACAGTCCGCATGGTTATGGGCAGTATTCATACTACATGATGCGCCGCCGTTGGGACTATTTTGTGAAAAACCTCCTAGGCACCGCGCCACCGGTTGATTATAAATTGGGGCCGGTTAAGTAAAATTTTAAATACTAAATCCCGTTGCGTCATTGGGAGGAGGAACGACGAAGTAATCTCTACACGACAGGTCTAAGATTTGATTAGCGAGTAAAGATTGCTTCGTTCCTCGCAATGACGTGATTTTTTAATTTGGATTTCATTTATATTAATCGTAATATTGCGATCGATATGGGCGCGTCAAAAACCGAAATATTCTCAACCGAGCAAAACGAGCTGGCTACCTTGCTTAAAGCAATGGCGCATCCGGCCCGTATTGCCATTCTGCAGCATATCATCGCTGCCGATGCCTGTATTTGTGGCGATTTGGTTGAAGAGTTGGGTTTGGCGCAGGCCACCATATCGCAACACCTTAAAGAGCTAAAAAACGCAGGTATTATACAGGGAACTATTGAAGGCGTTAAAACCTGCTACTGCATCAATCCTAAAACCTGGGAGCTATTGACTGCGCAGCTAGGTGGTTTTTTAAACGGCTATAAATGTGGTAGTAATTGCTGCTAAAATTTTTTATACTTATATATCGTAATATTACAATGGATAAAGTAAATGAACTCATGATGGACTGGCAAACTTTCAAAGGAAAGTTGCTGTCAAACCCCAGCCTGACGCTGCAATTTGAGTATGCTGCCGATAAATGGGTAGATGCTGCTTATCACATCACAGAAATTAAACAGGCCCAGATCACTTCGGTAGATTGTGGCGGAAAGTTGGATACATGGACCGAAGTTATCGTGCAGCTATGGGAACCTCAATCTAAACAGGCTGAGCAAGCTATGAAGGTAGATAAAGCATTGTCTATCATTAATCTGGTTGAAAAGTCGCTGGCTTTGAATTCTGAAGGTGTGGTAAAGATCGAATTTGGTAACTCGCAATTTGATACCCGGCAAATGTATCCTGGTGAATTTTTGATCAGTGGTGAAAATCTGATCGTAATTTTAAATCCCGACAAAACTCAATGCAAGGCAATTAGCAGAGGCCAAACTTGCGGCGATGATACATCGGCCACAAAACCTAAAATTCAATTGGCTACGTTAGGTAATGAAAGTAGTTGTTGCACGCCCGGTTCTGGTTGTTGTTAAGATGGATATGTTTTTTAAGCGATATAAAAAAGCGGTGATCATTACCTCATCGGTAATGGCATTGCAGCTTATGTTTGGCTGGGATGCCAAATTTTGTATTATCAATTTAATTTGGTTATTAGTTTAGTTTTATATGAAAAAAGTACTAGTGCTTTGTACCGGTAACAGCTGCCGCAGCCAGATAGCCGAGGGTTATTTAAGACATTTTGCCGGCGACAAAGCCGAAATTTATAGTGCCGGAATTGAAACTCATGGTGTTAACCCGAGGGCTATCCAAACCATGAAAGAGGATGGCGTCGATATTTCCAACCATACCTCAAACCACATCGACGAGTACAGAGATATCGACTTTGATTTTGTGATCACCGTTTGCGACAATGCGAAGGAGAGCTGTCCGTATTTCCCGTCGAACGCCGTTAAGTTTCATCACAATTTTCCTGACCCGGCAAAAGCCGTGGGTAATGAGCAGGAAGTGATGGCTCAGTTTCGTGAGGTGAGAGAAATGATTAAAACTTACGCTAAAGATTTCGTCAGTAATAATCTGTAACCCCCTATTATTGAAGCGCCATTGCGATTATTTATTGAGGCGTCATTGCGAGGAACGAAGCAATCTCTACACAGGACATTCCCTCCTGAAAAGTTCAGAGACTGCTTCGTGCTTCGCAATGACGCCTTTTAAATGAATCGCTCGCGATGACGGGTAAGTAATAATAACTTACGATTTCAAAGCCTGTTCAGCAAAGTCGCGGCATTTTTTAACTTCGGCAACAGCATCTGATCCTTGCGGGATGTTGTATTCTAGCTCGATAGTTACGGGAAACTTATATTTTTTGTCTCTTACCAGATGCAGTATATCAACCAGCGGAGTATCGCCCTGGCCCCATGGTGCATTTGGTCCGTCATGATATTTGCGGTCCTTCAGATGCATGCTCACAATACGATCGTGGTATTTTTCAATAAACGGAACCGGGCTGCTGCTGGTACCTGAAGCATAGTGACCGGCATCCAGGTTAATGCAGTTGTATTTCGACTGACTCAAAGCGGTATCCCATAAAGTAGGGGTGGCCTGAGTATGTGCATGATAGCCAATCTTCATTTTATGTGCGGTAGCCAGGTCGCCCAGACGTTTGGTTTGTGCCTCGCCGCCCAACTCAACGGTAACGTGGCTTGCGCCTAAAGCTTTACCGGCATTGAAAGCGTAAATGATCTCGTCGTCAGTGTTGTGCGGATCGAGTGCGCTTGGTTTCCAGGCGTAAATAGTTACACCGGCGTCGTTAAACATTTTACGGATCTCTTTAAACTTATCCATCGGTGCGGTAGCGCGCCATTGAGCGACGGCTTTATTATGATCTTCGCGCGATTGGCCCTGTTCATGCTTTGGTATACCCGCGTAGGCCTCAGGCGCATCGCCCATTAGCTCGATAGCATTGATGTTACAGGCCAGACAGTATTTCAACAGATCTTCAACTGTTGAAGGCATGCTTCTGAACGAGTAGGTGATGGTACCTATCTGCACGCCGGCAATTACCGAATTTGGTTTAGCATCGGCGCTTAACATACGACCGGCAAATGATGCTTTTGAAAGAAACATCATGCCGGTAGCGGCAAGCGCGCCGGTACCCAAAAAGCGGCGTCTGGATATTTGAGAATTTTCCATAATTATTTTATGCGTTTGTTGGTTTTAAATGGTGTACTCCAAATTTAAAAAAATTAAGCAATTCAGGCAGGCTGTAGTAAAACTGTTACGATTAACAGTCAAGATATAAGCTTTTGCGTAAAGCCTTTGTTGCAGTATTTGTTTTGGGCGATTGCATAATAAATGGTAGAATTGCTTACTAATTGTGCCCAACCGGCTGTTAGTCATAATCAGCCTTTTATAACAAACACAAGCATCGTTTCTGTTAAACATGTCAGTTAATCAGCATAAAAAAATATTCGCAGGGTTTTTAGCAGTGACAGTTTTGTTTGCAAACACTAATACACAAGCCCAAACTCAGCCGAAACCCGCTATCCACAAAACAGAAAAAACAACTTTCCAAACAGGCGGCATCTGGAAACCAACAACCGATCTGCGTGCCGATGTAGCCATTGTTTACGGCGATGGCGGCAGACCGGGGCAGTTTGAAGAGCGTGTAAAATCTTTTCGCGATCATGGCTACCAACTTGCCTTTATGACCGGTATGGCCTGGGGCGGTTACCAGGATTATTTTATGGGCCGATGGGACGGCAAGCAGCATTTTGACGAGGGCCAGAAAATGATGAACGGCGACACCGTGTGGCACGGCCGCAATATGCCGTATGTAGTGCCGACAATGAACTTTTTGAAATATTACAAAGAGCAGGTCATCAAAAAAGCGATAAATGCGGGCGTTGACGCGATATACCTGGAAGAACCCGAGTTCTGGGCCAAATCAGGCTATAGTGAAGCCTTTAAACGCGAATGGAAAGACTATTATGGTTTCGACTGGCGGCCGCAGCATGAATCGGCAGAGAATACGTATTTGTCTAATAAATTGAAATATTACCTGTTTTACAGGGCCTTGAAAGAGTCGTTCACCTATGCTAAGGCGTATGGTAAAACTAAAGGCATGAACGTGCGCTGCTACGTGCCTACACACTCGCTGATCAATTACTCGATGTGGCAAATTGTGAGTCCCGAGGCCAGTTTGGCTTCGCTGGATTGTGTGGATGGCTACATTGTGCAATCGTGGACGGGTACCGCGCGCGAGCCTAACTATTTTAACGGTATCGCCAGGGAGCGCTCATTTGAGACCGCTTATCTGGAGTATTGCTGTATGAAGTCGATGACGGCGCCGACTGGTCGTAAATTGTTTTTTGAGAACGATCCTGTTGAAGATACCCGCCGCGATTGGAGCGATTATAAAAAGAACTACCAGACTACCTTTACCGCCGAGCTGTTCTTCCCCGACATAAACAATTACGAGGTGATGCCATGGCCCGATCGTATTTTTGATGGTAAATATTTTACCAGCCGTACCAGCAATGAGCGCGAGGGTATGCCTAAAAGCTACTCGACGCAAATGATGGTGATGATCAACTCACTGAATGATATGCCGGTGTCGGCCAATAAAACTTCAGGTTCGCAGGGAATCAGTGTGCTGATGGCTAATTCGCTCATGTTTCAGCGCCTGCCGACGCATGACGATGGCAAAGCGTGGGCCGATCCTTATTTTTCAAACTTTTATGAAACCTCAGGCATGTTTAACCGTGTGCCGACCGATAACAAACTGATGGACCCGCAGTTATCAAACTTTTTCGGCGAGGCGCTGCCTTTCCTGAAAAGGGGAGTACCGGTGGATATCGTTCACATTGAAAACCTGGGCTTTGAGAAAGCATTGAAAGATACTAAGGTGCTGCTGATGTCGTACTCAAATCTGAAACCACCTGCCGAGCAGGCCCATGAGCAATTGGCGAAATGGGTGAAGGATGGCGGCGTGATCGTTTATTCCGGTCGTGATGACGATGCTTTCCAGCGCGTGCAGGAATGGTGGAACAAGGGCAGCAAGAGGTACAATTGTCCGGCTGATGATCTGTTTGAGAAGCTTGGCATCGGCACAAACCCTAAAGCGGGAACTTATAAT
>Ga0157371_10002561_pt1 | contig 17252 bp, 8 predicted proteins | sample C45metaG_FD_113462 | JGI IMG/M metagenome (GOLD analysis project Ga0157371, IMG submission 113462) | Corn rhizosphere microbial communities from Kellogg Biological Station, Michigan, USA - C4-5 metaG | ecosystem: Host-associated > Plants > Roots > Rhizosphere > Soil | place: USA: Michigan...
ACCACTTATGGTGATAATTCAAACCCGGTTACACTATTTAAAGGAGATACAACACTGGATAGGAAAGGCCTCAATCTTAATGTGAAATTGTCCAACCCGATTCATTTACCGGATTCGGCTAACTTAATTTCTATTTCGGTTGATCGTGCCTCACCAACATGGTACCAGCCGATAGATGTACATAACTTTATGATCAAATTTGATGCTTTCGGGGATGTGGGAAAAATCATTGAAGGAAATTTCGTGGGGAGATTTGAGAAATTGCAGGGGTGTTGCCCTAATTCAACTGTTCTGGATACTGTAAATATATCCGGCCAATTCCGCTTCCGGCGGGATAAACAATGGTGGACACCTTAATTCTTGTAAACGGACTTGACCCTTCATCACTCACGATTCCCAGAAAAAGTGATCAATGAAAACTTTGACACATCAATAAACTAATTAACCGCAGTAGTACTCCGGCCCAGCAGGCACCACTTAATATTTCCTTTTAATAGCCCTGCCAAATCCGCCGATGCCAACGGTTATATAATGCATCGCACCGTCATAACCATTGTATCGCTTTTGAAACTGTGGGAGGTTATATCCATAGCGCAGTCTTAAAAACCAATAGCTTTCTTCATTGTAAAAAACCATCTCGGTTTTAGATCTGCCTAATTTAATATCGACATTCATGCCGGCAGTGAAAGTATTTGTAAATTGAAGCCCTGCTTTTTTCAGATCGGAATTTTTCTCCTGGTCATTGTCTGTCGGCAAAAAAGCGGTACCGGCATAGCCGGCAAATGGGGTGAGCTTTGCAATTTTATTATCTACAATTACATAACCTAAAGAAGCTTCAGGAAGATAAAGCCTTACCTGCGAATCTTTTTCCCATACACCAGTATTGTAAGGAACGCCTGTTTTGGTTTTGCTGAATCCGATATAATCCCTTAAAAAAAGAGCGAACTTTTTGTAATAAATATCAAAGGCAATTCCAATGGGAACTGGATTGGTAAAAGTGTTTTTAAGTTCCCCGGTTAAGATGCCATAACCACTAAAAAATTCAAAAACAAATCCCCATTTGGAAGGTACAAACTCGTAGCGGATATGTTTCCTGATAAACGCGTTATAACTGCTGTTGGGATATGACTCTAAAAATTTATCGGCTGACAAATTCAATGAATCTCTTGTCGTTGGCTTGTAATCGCCAAGGCTTGCCAGATACTGCAAACGGAGTTTTAAAAAATCCTTGGTTTCTTCTTTTAGGGAAGAATTATCTATGAATGAATCCAATTGTAAAATGGAATCTTTTGATTGTTTTTGCAATTTTTCCAACAGCAGATCATATGGCGGAGGTATTTTTTTGTCAAAACGCAGATCATCAAAAGGTGGGAAACTTCTATAGGGGTAATTGTTCACAGAATCCTGAAGGGTCATGCTGGTGAGCAATTCATCATATTGTTGTGTCCAGTATAAAATATACCAATATTCAAAAGGAGACAAAACCAGGTAATTCTTATCCTTCACTTTTGCAAGCAGGAAATCTTTTATTTCTTTCACTTTTTGATAATCTCCTTCCTCAAATTTCTGAGCCAATAATCCTCTCCCTTTTATAATAATTTGCAAAGTGGAATCGGTGTAATTCAAAATCTGGTTTTGGAGGCTGTCTCTTTGAGCAAAAGAATTAAAAGCAGATGAAATGATGAGAATTAAAAATAGAAATTTTTTCATGCAGTTAATTTTGACTGGTGGTTTATTTTGGCTTCTTTGAAAGAAAATGCAAATATAAAACTTGCATTTTAGCCTCGCAAATCATTGTCCCGGGACATAGAATTGCGTGGTTAAAGTTTTTTATTCTCATCTGCTTGCAAGCAACCATATAAGGAATTATTGTATGAATGCAATGGTTTCTCCCAGCCATTTTGTTCCTTCCGGATTAATTTCAGCCTGTAAATCTACAGCACCTTTATTGGGATATTTTTAAAATTATTAAATCATTAATTCTTTTTTTAAGTCAATTAGCCGCTAATATTTTCTATAATTTTAACTACAAATTTTTTTTTATGAAAAAGATATTGATAGCCTTTTTTCCTGATGTAGCTCCATGGGACGTAATCACTTTTGCTATTAAGTTTGCAAAGCAAAATTCAGCCGCAATTCATGCAGTATATTTATCAGAAAAAAGAGATCGTATTAATTCTGATTATCCTTTTCCAAATGATCTTTCGATGGCTGAAGATTTGAGTAAGGAAAAAGATATTTTGGAAGGGAACAATCAATTGATTGATGATAACTTAAAAGTATTTAAAAAAGAATGCGAACTGAATGGGGTCATTTTTTCGATTGAAAAAAATATCAGTATCAAAAAATTAATTGATCAAACAGTCAATTTTGATTTGCTTATTGGTGATGCAGGAATTGATTTTATGGCGAGGGTTTTGACAAATATTCATTGTCCTGCATTGATTACTTCGACTGATAAGATGCCGCAAAAAGTTGCTTTAATGTATGACAATAGCGCTTCGGCCAAACTGGCTATTGAAACCTATATTTCTCTTTTCCCTGAATTTTCAAATTTACCTACGCAGCTTTTATCCATTAATCCAAACCAGGAAGATGAATTTGAAATGCATCGGTATTTTAAAGAAAAGCTTCAGCCTCATTTTTCAAACATTATGTTTCAAATTGAAAAAGGCAATAAAAAAAATGAACTTGAGAATTTTCTGGATCAGATACCAGGGCAGGTTTTAGTAGTAATGGGTGCATTTGGAAGAAGCGCTTTATCGGTTTTTTTTCATCCAAGTTTTGGAAAATCCGTTTTAAAGAGAAGAGATATTTCTTTATTTATTGCACATGATAAATGACAGATCAAGCTATTTTATTTGCTTGCTCTTTCTATTTTTCAGTCATGTTTTCAGAAACGGGGATTAGTTATTTGGTGTCCACCGTTGCAATAATATCGTTCTTTTTTCTGTCGCGGGAGTTAGTATTTTTAATAGGGTCATTGTGTAGCTGGTTTCAAAGAGAGCTTCGGTAGTTTTCCGTTCAGTTTATGTAAGTTTTACTTTCTGGATATCAACTGTTTTTTTCAGATAAACCCGTTTTCAGAAATTTCCGGTATTCCTTTTTCATAAGCTCTAAAGTTTTTGCTGTTTTATCAGCGTACCGATCGGGTTTTATCATTCACCATTTGTCATAGGTAACTCTTATAAAAAATGCTGTATCAAAACCGAACCATAACTGTATCAAAACCGGACACTTTATTTTATCCACTCTCATAAATTACTGGTTTACAATGAGAAAAGAAATGGCATAAAATTCCGTGAATTAATAGATTACGATTTGGATTTTAGAAAATTAATTACGGGATCTGACATTTAGCTCTGAACTTTAAATTGATTTTCTGAGGTAACTAACGGTAATATATACCCGAAAAGGTTATTGAGCAATAGCCTGAATTAGTGAGACGGAAAAGCTGTAACAGAAATATAAACCTGAATTCTGAATTGGCAATTGTTCACCAGTTTTTTCAAAACTGCTTTTAGAAATATGAGCCGGTATGAACGGTTTTCCTTTTTCAACATTGCAGCATGAACCTGGGCTAACTGCTTTCATTTTGATTGCTCTTTTTTGTATGAGATGAAAACCACTATTGGTGGAGATCATGTTTCCGGTATTTACTATCACTATACAAATAAGTGTAAGTACATAAAAATTTGAATTACTAACAGAGCTGTATTGAAAATAGCAGGATCATGAAAAGCGGATTAAAAAAACGAATCACTAATAATTCTGATAACTAATATAATATAAATGTTTAAAAATTATTTCAAAACCGCCTTAAGAAGCTTTAGTAAAAACAAAGTTACCACTGCTATCAATGTGCTCGGACTTTCCATAGGAATCAGCTCGGCGCTCATCATTTTTATGGTGATTCAGTACGACTTTAGTTTTGATAAATATGAACCTGGCAAGGAAAATATTTATCGTATCGTTACGGATGGCGATGGATGGAAAAATTCAGGAGTGCCGGTGCCGCTTCATCAAAATATGCAAGGCATAAGTGGTATTCAGAATATTTCTGCAATCCTTCAGTTTAACGATGAAAATATTAAAGTTTCTATTCCAAAAGGGAATAATAGAACCCTGCAAAATTTTAAAAAGCAGGAGGGAATTGTTTTTACCAGTGATGCTTATTTTTCCATATTTCCGCACCAATGGATTGCCGGTAACGAAAAAACGGCGCTCGGCAATCCCAATAAGGTTGTATTAAGCGAAAGTTATGCGAAACGTTATTTCCCTGGTATTTCGCCGGACAAATTAATTGGCAGAACAATTGCTTTCAGCGATACCATTCTCACCAGTATCACAAGGATTGTACAGGATTTAAAAGCCAACAGCGATTTTGAATATAAAATTTTTATTTCTTTACCAACTATCGCTGCAACAACTCTGAAAAAGAATTACAGTTGGGATGAATGGGACAATACCAATTCGAATTTTCAAACTATAGTAAAACTATATCCGGATGTACAGGTTGCACAAATAAACAAACAGATAGCCTCGGTTTTTAAAGCACACAGCTCAAGTCCTGATGACACTAAAACCATCCACCGGTTGCAACCCTTAAATGATGTGCATTTCAATACAGATTTTAATGGGTCTGTTGATATGTCAACCGTTCGTAATCTTATACTGCTGGCGGTTTTCCTCCTTTTATTAGGTGCTATTAATTTTATTAATCTATCCACAGCACAAGCCACACAGCGGGCTAAAGAAATTGGCATCCGCAAAACATTGGGAAGTAAAAAAAGTCAGTTGGTGATTCAATTCTTGTCTGAAACATTTTTACTTACTTTATTTACCGCTATTGTATCTGTGGCTATTACGCCATTGCTTTTAAAAGCTTTTACAGGATTTATTCCTGAAGGGTTACATTTCAGTTATTTGTATGGAGAGCCTGTAGTATGGTTTTTCTTTTTTCTACTGATAGTGGTTGTAAGTATTATCGCGGGCTTATATCCTGCGTTTATACTTACAAAATTTAATCCTGTAGCTGTTTTAAAAAATAACGTGGTAACCAACACGGGCGTTAGCCGCAGTGCATGGATGCGTAAAACATTGATCGTATTCCAGTTCATTATTGCACAGGTTTTTATCATTGCTGTGATGGTAGTTGATAAACAGATACATTATTCCATGCAAAAAGATATGGGTTTTAGAAAAGATGCCATCATTAACTTTTACGTACCGTTTGACTTTTCTAATCCAAATAACAAAAAATTTATTTTAAAAGATGAGCTGGCTAAAATTCCTGAAATACAGGAGGTAAGTTTAGGTAATCAATCACCTGCATTTAACGGACGAATGAGTACACAGGTATCTTATAAAGAAAAGGGGAAAGACGTAAAGTTAAAGGTAGATTCAAGAAACGGAGACACGGCATTTTTAAATGTTTACAATATTAAATTGATTGCCGGAAGAAATATTATGCCTTCCGATTCAGCTACTGAGTTTTTAATAAATGAAACACTTGCCCTGCAACTTGGATTTCAGCATCCTGCAGAAGCCGTTGGACATTTGCTGAGTTTTGGTGATTCTCAAAAACCAATTGTAGGGGTGATGAAAGATTTCAACCTGGCGTCGGTAAGAAGTGCGATTCATCCCTTAGTCTATTATGCCGCTCCTAAATTTGGTTATGTGATGCATGTTGCGCTTCAGCCAAATCCGGCCACATGGAACAGCGCCATCACTAAAATGCAGGCAGCATGGAAAGGTATTTATCCTGATGTGGATTTTGACTATACATTTTTAGATAAGAAGATCGAAAACTTTTATAAATCCGACCAGCAACTTTCCACCTTATTAACATGGGCTTCGGCTGTGGCCATTATCATCAGTTGCTTAGGTCTTTTGGGGCTGGTGATTTTCATTACCAATAACCGCATCAAAGAAATAGGAGTACGTAAAATATTAGGAGCAACAGTTTTACAAATTATCACTTTGTTGTCTGTGAATTTTGTAAAACTGATAGCTGTTGCTTTTGTAATTGCCATACCTGTTGCATGGTGGACAACCCACAACTGGCTTCAAAATTTTGCTTATCATACAGCCTTAAGCTGGTGGATATTTTTATTAAGCGGGATTATAATGATAACAGCAGCTCTATTGATTTTATCTATAAGGGCAGGTAAAGCTGCGATGGAAAATCCAGTGAAGAGTTTGAGAACCGAATAATTCTTAATGTGAAAATTAGAAAATGAAAAATTAGAAAATGAAAGGAACAGTAATTTGAATTATTTGTTGGTTTAGTATTTTAATGGTTATCTATATACAAAAATAAAAATGATAAAGAATTATTTTAAAATCGCTCTGAGAAATTTGCAACGCCACAAAGCATTTTCATTACTCAATATATCAGGGCTGGCAATTGGAATGGCATGCAGCATATTTATTTTATTATGGGTTCAGAATGAACTAAGCTATGACAGGTTTAATTCTAACGCGAAAGATATTTACAGGCTTACCGCTAATGCAGAAGGTTTTAAAGTAGCTGTGTCCCCCGCCGCGATGGGGGCAGGTTTACAAAGTGAAATGCCAGAAATAAAATCTACCGTACGGATCAGCAAGCCTTCTACAGAATTGCTGGAAGCCGGTACAAAAAAGTTTGAAGAAAAAAATATCTTTTACGCCGATTCTAATTTTCTGCAGATGTTTTCTTTTAAATTATTAAAAGGCAACCGCAACACTGCTTTGCAAAATCCTGATGGAATATTGATCACCAAAAATATGGCAAAAAAATATTTTGGAAATGAAGATGCCATCGGAAAAATTATCCGGAAGAACAATCATGAAAACCTGATAGTGACAGGTGTGCTGGCCAATCCGCTTTCCAATTCACATCTGCAATTTGATTTTATTTTACCCATGTCATCAATCGAATCAACAGAGGATGATTTAAAAAATAAATCATGGGGGAATTTTAATTTTTATACCTATATACAACTGAACAAAAGTTTCAATGCCAATACTAAAAATCTCGCAAACCTTAATAACCGGATCAAAGAAATTTACAAAACGCACATTTCGCAATTGAAAGTTGATTTTCATTTGCAGCCTTTAACAAGCATTCATTTACATTCAGATCTTCAGATTGATTTGCCGGGGAAGGGCAATATTCAATATGTGAATATTTTTTTTATAGTTGCCCTTTTTATTCTGCTTGTGGCATGTATAAATTTTATGAATCTTTCTACGGCACGTTCAGAGCGAAGAGCAAAAGAAGTGGGTTTGCGTAAAGTCGTAGGTGCAAGCCGCACCCAGTTAATGATGCAGTTTTTAGGCGAATCATTAATCATTTCTTTCTTGTCATTAGTGATTGCTGTCGGAATTGTCTGGTCATTGCTTCCTGCATTCAATCATCTTGCCGATAAAAATCTTTCCTTCAGTTTATTAAATGGAAAATTGGTATTGATGCTGATTGGAATTGCCTTATTCACAGGTGTTATATCCGGGTTATATCCTGCTTTGTTCCTTTCAGGATTTAAACCGATAAATATTTTGAAAGGGAAATTGAAGATCGGCGGAGGTAATCTTTTATTTAGAAATGGTTTGGTGGTTACGCAATTTGCTGTTTCAATAATCCTATTGGTAGGTACTGCAGTTGTTTACCAGCAATTGAATTTTATAAAAAATAAAAATCTTGGTTTTGATAAATCCAATCTTTTATACATGCGCATGCACGGTGATTTATGGGGCAAACAAGAGGCGTTGAAAGCCGATTTGAAACAAAATTCTTATACACAGGATTTCAGTATTATTTCAAACCTTCCTACGGCACTTACAACAGGTAATATAGACGTTCAATGGGAAGGAAAAGATCCCAACTCCCAGGTGATCGTGCCCTCTATGGACGTGGATGAAAATTTTATACAGACTTTTCAAATGAAAATACTGGCAGGACGTGGTTTCTCAGAATCGTTTAAAGGAGATAGTTCCAATTATATTTTGAACGAAACCGCCATGCATTTAATGGGAATGAATTTAAATAATGCTGTAGGCAAAAGCATTTCCTTTGGCGGAACAAAAGGTACTGTTATCGGCGTAGTTAAAGATTTTAATTTTAAGCCTTTGCAATATGCGATTGACCCCTTGGTACTACGATTAAATAATTGGGGCGGTTATGTTGTGGTGCGTTCCCAACCGGGAAACACAGAAGCTACCATAAATGCATTAGGGAAAATAAGCCATGAGCTTAATCCGGCGTATCCGTTTGCCTACAACTTTTTGGACAATGACCTCAATAATCTATACAAAGGCGAACAGAAAATGGGTAACATTTTTAACTTATTTGCCATTCTCGCCATTTTTATTTCCTGCCTTGGGCTTTATGGTTTATCTGCTTTTATGTCTGAGCAACGAACAAAAGAAATTGGGGTTCGCAAAGTACTTGGAGCATCGGTTTTCAGTATTGTGTATTTACTATCGGGCAAGTTTACACGCTTAATTGTAATTGCAATGGTTATTGCCATTCCCGTTTCATGGTGGGCTATTAATGCCTGGCTGAAGAGCTTTGCTTATAGAATAAATATAAGCTGGATTATTTTTTTCGGGGCGTGTGGAACTGCTTTGCTGGTTGCATTACTTACGGTTAGTTATGAATCTGTAAAAGCGGCGGTAGCAAATCCGGTGAACAGTTTGAGAAGTGAGTGATTGGGTAATGGGCAAAGAGGTAAATAAAATTGTTGATTATTTATTCACTTGGGATTACTTACATAACGGTGATGGTTAGACGAAAATTGCAGGGATAAAATAAATTACATTATATGTTTAAAAATTATTTTAAAATCGCAATAAGGAATTTATCAAGAGATAAAATTTATTCGTTTATAAATATTGCTGGTCTTTCTATTGGTCTTGCGGGTTGCCTTTTAGTGGCAAATGTTGTAATAGATGATCTTTCTTATGATAAACAATGGGGAAATGCAGATCATATTTACAGAGTGATTTCGAATAATAAGGGAACAGGCGAATCAATACCGGTGGCCCTTTCGGGTTTAGGGCCTGCATTGGAAAAGAATTTCCCCGAGGTTGAAAATTATTGCAGAATAGGACAAGGAAATAAAACTTTCAGTCAGAACAATAGCCAGGAAAAATTTGAAGTAAGCTGCCTTATAACTGAGGCTTCTTTCCTGAACATTTTTAATTTTACATTCCTGCAAGGATCCCCACAAACTGCTGAAAACGGATACTATAATGTGATCATAACGGAGGCAGTGAAAGAAAAATACTTTCCAGATATCAACCCTTTGGGAAAACACCTTCAAAACATTTTAACAACCGGCGATATAGATTCATCACAGTATATAATTACAGGAGTTATTAAAGAATTTCCCTACAACTCTCACCTTCGTGCCGAAGCGATAGTTTTAAAGCCATTTAGTAATCAGGAAAACGAACTTACAGAACGTGCAGGGCGCCTTTATCCATTATACGTCTTATTAAGGAACGGTACCGATCCTGAACAGTTCGCAACAAAGGTTAATCGCTGGTATAAAACATCTGTATCCAATACTTTAAATACGGCCAATTTCTCGGTTATCACAAATAGCTTTCAGCCCCTTTCCAAAGTTTACCTGCATTCGGATTTTGCTAAGACTTATCAGCCGGTTATCGGAAGCATAAGGAATGTATATATTTTTTCAGTTGTTGCAATTGTCTTGTTATTAATAGCCTGTTTTAATTTCATAAACTTAACAACTGCAAAGGCATTGAAAAGAGTAGCTGAAACGAGTGTAAGAAAAGTATTAGGCGCAAATAAGTTTCAGCTGATCTATCAGTTTCTGATTGAATCTTTACTATTCTTTGTGATCTCGTTTATTCTGGCGTTGTTCTTATATCAACTTTCGATAAAACCTATTGAAGCTTTTATTGGGCACAGTTTAACCGTAAGTTTAGTTGATAATTTAAAGCTACTCTGCTTTAGCAGCGGCGTGGTATTTCTTGTATGCATTTTTACAGGCCTTTATCCGGCATTGATTTTAGCAGGAACAAAGGCTGCTTTAGCTTTGAAAGGGAATTCTAATCCAAAATCAAATAATAATTTAATAAAGAAATCACTCGTGGTGGGGCAATTTACTATTTCTATTGTTATTGTGATAGCTGCAATCGTTGTGAAAGAACAACTCTCATTTTTAAATACTGCAGATCTTGGATATGATAAAAATAATTTGCTACAAATAAGTTACACAAATTGGGGCAATAGTGGATCTACATTTAAGCAAAAGGTAAAGGATCTGGCAGGAGTCGAAAATGCAAGTATTGCAAGATGGCTTCCCGGAAAAGGAGGTGGTTCAATGTCAATGGAGGTAGATGATCCAACAGAAAAAAATAAAAAAATTAACGTATGGTTTATTGATGGAGATATTGATTTTGCACAAACACTAAAATTACAATTAGAAAAAGGAAGATTGTTGAACAGTGATTTCTCAGCTGATGAGTTAAACACAGCAAGTTATTTCAAAAACAAGGAACTTGATAAACTTGCTGACTTGGAGGCACACCAATCTGTTTTAGTTACTTCTTATGCTGCTAAAATATTAGCAACAGGAGAATTTAAGTTAAATCAACCACTTAAAATTCCGGGAGTAGCTGTTGGTATTGTTAATGATTTTCACAATGAATCATTGAAAACGGTAATGAAGCCGTGTGTGATAAAGGCCGATAATAATATAGCTTATGGATCTATGTTAGTTCGTATAAGACCAGGTGCAGAAAAAAAAGTAATCAATTCAATAAACACACTTTGGTCTAAGTTTTATCCTTCTCAACCTTTGCAATATGATTGGGTAAGTGATGCCTTACAAAATCAGTATAAAGCCGAAAAGAAAATAGAACAGTTATTTTTCTTTTTTAGTTATTTAACTGTTTTTCTTGCCTGCCTTGGGTTGTTTGGCTTAATTAGTTTTACCACAGAACTGCGCAGAAAAGAAATTGGTATTCGAAAAGTGTTGGGTGCAAGTGCAGCAGTGATCACTTCACTAATTTCGCGAGACTTTTTAAAGCTTGTTATTATCGCAATAGTTATTGCTTCCCCCATAGCTTACTTTATTATGAATAAATGGCTTGAAGATTATGCTTACAGAATTAATATTAGCTGGTGGATGTTAACGACAGCAGGTGTTATAGGCCTTTTGATTGCACTAATAACCATCAGTTTTCAGGCAATAAAAGCAGCGATTGCTAATCCTGTGAAGAGTTTGAGAACGGAATGATGTGGTAATGCTGATTAGCTAACGTGTTAATTCCAAAAAGTGAAAAAGTGAATTACTATAACGGTGATGTATAAACGAAAAGAATTAATAAATTAATCATAAACACGATCTAAATGTTTAAAAATTATTTCAAAACAATATTTCGCAATTTATGGAAGAATAAAACTTACAGCTTCTTAAACATTTTTGGTTTAGCTGTAGGCATTGCCTGTGCAGCATTCATTTTTTTATGGGTTGAAGACGAGCTTACATTCAATCACAATTTTGCAAAGCGGGATTATCTGTATCATGTTATGCAAAATGAAAAAAGCGATGCAGGCATTATGACAAATGGCTCTACGCCAGGTCCACTCGCTGAGGCGTTAAAAGCCGATATTCCCGGCATTGTTAATAGTGGACGTCTTAGCTGGGCAATGGATGAACTGGCAGAAGTTGGCGATAAGTCCATTAAAGAGAATGGTATGTATGCCGACCCTTCGGTTCTTTCGATGTACGCAATGCCATTTATTTATGGTAATCCTGCCGGGGCATTAAATGATCCCCAATCGGTTGTAATTAATGAAAGTATGTCGAAAAAGTTTTTTGGCAATAGCAACCCGGTTGGCAAAACAATAAAAATGAATGCTAAGGGATCGTATAGTGTTGATGGACTTTATACAGTTACCGGCGTTTTTAAAGATTTGCCTGCCAATTGTTATTATCATTTTGAATGGCTTTCGCCCTATGCCACATGGGAAGATGCAAATACGTGGTTAAAGCCGTGGAGCAATAATCTTACAGAAACAATTGTTGAATTAGCCCCAACAGCAAACTCGGCAGCAATCAATCAAAAATTAAAAAATTATTTAAGCACTAAAGCCGATGGAAATACCAATCAATGTTTTTTGTTTAGTATGAATGACTGGCATTTGCGCAGCAATTTTGTAAATGGCATTCAGGATGGCGGTACCATAAAATATGTGAAACTTTTTTCTATAATAGCACTTATCATCTTACTGATAGCGTGCATCAATTTTATGAACCTGGCTACAGCCAGGTCGGAGCAGCGGGCGAAAGAAGTAGGCGTACTTAAAGTAATGGGTGCAGGGAGAAAAGAATTAATGGGAAAATTTATCATCGAATCATTAATCATGTCCTTTTTGTCAGTGCTACTGGCGGTTTCATTAGTCTATATCCTCATCCCCTTTTATAATGTCCTTGTAGAAAAACAATTATCTCTTAATTTATTTAATCCGTTGCATCTGGCTTGGCTGTTTGGTATCGGACTGACCACGGGAATACTTGCAGGCAGCTACCCTGCATTTTACCTGTCGTCATTTAATCCCATAAAAGTTTTAAAAGGAATAAAGGTGAAAAGTTCTGCCAGCTCGGTATTCATTCGTAAAGGACTTGTGATAACGCAGTTCACCGCATCTGTTATACTGATTATTTCAACCATCATCGTTTACAGGCAAGTTCAGCATATCAAAGACAGGGATCTTGGATATAATAAAAATAATTTGATCTACATGGATTTGCAGGGCAACATGAAAGACCATTTCAGTGAATTAAAAAACAGTCTTATCGCAACGGGTTATGTAGAGAATGCAGCGACGAGTTTACACGATGCTTTGCATGTTTACAGTTATGGGGATGGATTTAGCTGGCAGGGAAAAAATCCAAACACCAAGGTGCCTATTCATTCAAATGTTGTAAGCTCTGAGTATCTGCCGACGATGGGTATGCAACTGATTGATGGCAGAAATTTTTACCAGGGAAATATAGACAGCACAAATGTGATCATTAATGAAAGCATGTTAAAATTGATGGGAAAAGAAGGAAAGATTGGAAGTGTTATTACTTCCGGAAACTATAAACTAACTGTTGTCGGCATTATGAAAGATTTTATTTATAATGATGTGTATGGCAGCGGCGCACCACTGATTTTGATTAACGGTGGTTATTCAGCAACTGTAATGGCAGTGCGTTTTAAACCTAATGTGAATTTATCACAGGCGCTTCAAAAAACAGAAGCTATAATGAAATCGGAAAACCCGGGTTATCCCTTCGAATACAAGTTTGCTGATAAAGATTTCGATGCAATGTTTTCCTCAGAAACACTGATTGGAGAGTTAGCAGGAGTGTTTTCAATGTTGGCAATTTTTATTTCATGCCTTGGTTTGTTTGGGTTGGCTGCCTACACTGCAGAGCGTCGCACAAAAGAAATTGGTATTCGTAAAGTGCTGGGCGCGTCTGTTACAGGCTTAACCGGATTGCTGGCCAGAGAGTTTTTACTATTGGTAACTGTCTCATGCGTTGTTGCTTTTCCGGTTGCATGGTGGTTTATGAATAATTGGTTGCGGAATTATGCATACAGGATAACTATAGATTGGTCGGTATTTGCTTTAGCAGGATTAGTCGCGCTATTGATTGCATTGATAACCGTAAGCTTCCAGGCAATAAAAGCAGCCATTGCAAATCCGGTGAAGAGTTTGAGAAGTGAATAATGTGCTGGTTAGCTAATGATGCAAACGAAGAAAATGTGAGAAATGAAAATCAATTGACTACACTCATGCATAAACGAACGGCGAAATAAAAATTAAACCATGTTTAAAAATTATTTTAAAATCGCGTTAAGAAATCTTGGGCGAAATAAAATTTATTCTTTTATAAATATTGCAGGATTAAGTATCGGCCTTGCATGCGCAATGCTCATCATCTTATATGTAAAAGATGAAGTGAGCTATGATGGCTTTCATAAAAATGTGAATAATATTTATCGGATAACTACACAGGGTATTGATAAGAACGGAGTGAAAGGGCGTAAAGATCCTAACACCGGTTATTTACAGGGGCCCCGTTTTGCACAGAATATTCCGGACATAAAAAGCTTCGTTCGGGTACAAAGCGGAAATGAAAATATTCAACTTGGAACAGAAGTAAGAGACCAGGATCTGTTATATGTTGATTCAACTTTTTTTGATGTATTTTCTTTTCCGTTGATCAGAGGTAATCCACACACGTGTTTAAAAGATCCTTTGTCAGTGGTGCTTTCCGAAGACGCGGCTAAAAGACAATTTGGTACAACGGATGTGATCGGCAAAATAGTGATGCTGAAAGATGACAGTGTTTTTGTTCCCCACAAAATAACTGCCGTTGCCAAAAAAACTCCGCAGAATTCTTCGATAAAATTTGAAATGCTTTTGCCAATTAAAGAATCGAAGGAAGATGCATTAAACAGTGAGAACTGGTTCAACTTTTTTCTCAACACATTTGTTGTTACCGATCCGCATACAAATATCCGGGCGCTCGAATCGAAGATGAATCAATTCTATAACCAGGATTCAAAAGATGCAATAGTATCATTAAGGCAAAAGTTTGGCGATGATGTGGAAAACTGGAAAAATATTTATTTATTACAGCCTTTTCTTGAGATGCACATGAGCACTGAACTCCCTGCACAAAACGGTCTTTCAGATGCGAGTAATCCGATGTACTCCTATATACTTTCAGGAATTGCCTTGTTTGTGCTGCTGATTGCATGTATCAACTTCGTGAACCTTACCGTTGCCCGTTCTGTAAAACGCGCCAAAGAAATCGGCATAAGAAAAGTGGTTGGCGGTGAGAGAAAGCAACTCATGATTCAATTTTTAGGAGAATCCTTTCTGCTATGCATTATTGCGTTTACATTGGCTATAGGATTGGTAGAACTTATATTGCCTGTCTTTAATAATCTTTCAAACAAATCACTTGCGCTTTCTTATTTGTTTGATGTGAAGCTTGTTGCAGGTTATATCCTATTGTTTCTTCTTACGTCTTTGCTGGCAGGTTTTTATCCCGCGATTGTATTATCCGGTTACAGTCCTATACAAACTTTATACAGCCGTTTTAACCTTTCAGGGAAAAATTATTTACAGAAATCACTTGTGGTTTTACAGTTTGCGCTTGCTTCGTTTCTGATCATTTCAACATTTACCATCTTTAAACAATTCAATTTCTTAACAACAGAAAAATTAGGTTACGACGACACGAACATTGTTCGCGTTAATAATCATTTTAAAACACATGAGGAAGCATGGCTTTTCAAAAATGAATTATTAAAAGATCCCAACATTATAAGTGTTGCACCGCGTAATGGCGGAAGTTGGGGAACAGCTGCAAAATTGAATACTGATTCGACCATACAGTTCGATTATGAAACGGTTGACGAATCTTTTTTGCCAACATTGAAAATCCCTTTGGTACAGGGAAGAAACTTTTCTCCTGGTTTCCCTTCAGATTCTGCAAACGCTGTTTTGGTAAATGAAACGTTTGTAAAAAAAGCAGGATGGAAAAATCCAATCGGCCAAACAGTAAACTTTTGGTATAAAGATAACAAAATATACACTGTAGTTGGAGTGGTGAAAGATTACCATTATACTTCTTTGAATGAAAAGATAGGCCCCGAATTATTTACGATGAAACAGGACAATAATTATGGGTTGGTTTATATAAAAATAAAACCAAACACGGCAGCATCAAGTTTGAAAACAATTCAAAAAACATTTAAACAATTGTATCCGCTCAGCCCTTATAGCTATGTGTTTATGAATGATCAGAACAGAAAAAATTATGAGGCAGAAGCAAAGTGGAAACAGATCATGCTGTTTGGCGCAATCCTGACTATTTTTATTTCGTGCATAGGATTGTTTGGGTTATCTGTTTTATCTGCAGAAAAACGAACAAAAGAAATTGGCATTCGCAAAGTGTTGGGTGCATCTGTACAACGAGTTGTAACCATTCTTTCAAAAGATTTTTTAAAGCTGGTATTTATTTCTTTGATCATTTCAATTCCGCTTGCCTGGATGGCAACAAACAAGTGGCTGCAGAATTATCCTTATCGCATAACACTTAGCTGGTGGTTGTTTGCATCAGGGGGAATATTAGTAATATTGATTGCATTGATTACCATCAGTTTTCAAAGCATCAAAGCGGCGATTGCAAATCCGGTGAAGAGTTTGAGAACGGAATAAATTATCTGACAGTTAATGGCTGATATCTATTATGTAAAACAAACAATATGTTTAAAAATTATTTTAAAACTGCGTGGAGAAACCTATGGAAGAATAAAGTCTATTCATCTATAAATATATTTGGACTTACCATTGGAATAGCGGCGTTCATTATTATAATGCTGTTTGTTTCTTATGAAAAAAGGTTTGATAGTTTTCAAACAAAAAATATTTACAGGTTAAATGAGGTACAAAAATTTGAAGGCATGGTGTCTTCACAAAAAGTTGCATTGTCAATGTTTCCGATGGGACCAACGATGCAAAAAGAATTTCCTGAAATAAAAAACTTTACACGCATAAACTGGAACACAAATGTGCAGATGCGTTATGGTGATAAAAATATTTATTTGCCACAGGTATTTAATGTTGATTCTACATTTTTGCAAATATTCAATTTTAAATTACTGAAAGGAAACAGGGCAACTGCTTTGCAAAAACCAAACAGTGCAATAATAACAGAAGCTACTGCTCAAAAATTATTTGGTAGTGAAAACCCGGTTGGGAAAACAATTACACATTATGGAGGCGATACTTCCAGTTATATGGTAACAGGCGTTTTAGAAAATGTTCCGCAAAATTCTCAACTGCAGTTTGATGCATTATTTTCATTCAGCACAATCTATAGTAAGAATCCGAAACTGATTGATAACTGGGGCGGCAATTGGTTGGATACCTATTTTGAGTTAACGCCAAATGCCAATACATCCTCAATGGAAAAACGATTTCCTGCCTATCTAAAAAAATACATGGCTAATAATGACAACTGGAAAAATTATGAGTTGTTTCTCGTGCCATTTAAAAAAGTTCATGCATATACAACAGATATTGGATTAGATTATTTAAACTATCAAAAATTCGATTATAAGTACTCAAACATATTCTTTATAATCGCATTGGTTGTTTTGCTGATTGCCTGTATCAATTTTATGAATCTTTCTACTGCACGTTCTGCAGAAAGGGCAAAAGAAGT
>Ga0157371_10002562_pt1 | contig 17247 bp, 14 predicted proteins | sample C45metaG_FD_113462 | JGI IMG/M metagenome (GOLD analysis project Ga0157371, IMG submission 113462) | Corn rhizosphere microbial communities from Kellogg Biological Station, Michigan, USA - C4-5 metaG | ecosystem: Host-associated > Plants > Roots > Rhizosphere > Soil | place: USA: Michigan...
ACCATGTTTCGTGTGGAGTTGGAAAACGGGCACGTCGTAACCGCGCATATTTCCGGCAAGATGCGCAAGAACTACATTCGTATTCTGACCGGTGACAAGGTGCGCGTTGAACTGACGCCCTATGACTTGAGCAAAGGGCGCATTACCTACCGCGCTCGTTAAACAGCAACCAACGAAAACGCCCGGCATTGCCGGGCGTTTTCGTTGGTACATTTCCTGGCCGCTGCGCAGGGGTGCGACCCCTGCGCCTCGGATCAGGCCATTTCTGCGGTCGTCTCGAACTCGAAGGTCAGCTCCCCGTCCTTGATGTCGATGTGCACGACCCCGCCATGCTCGGCCAATTCGCCGAACAGGATCTCTTCGGCCAGCGGCCGCTTGATCTTGTCCTGAATGAGACGAGCCATCGGACGAGCTCCCATCTGCACGTCGTAGCCTCCGGAGGCCAGCCACCCGCGCGCGGCGTCGGTGACTTCCAGTTGCACACGCTTGTCTTCCAGCTGCGCCTGAAGCTCGGTGAGGAACTTGTCGACGACACTCTTGATGACCTCATGACTGAGGCGACCAAACTGGATGATGGTGTCCAGGCGGTTACGGAACTCCGGCGTGAAGCTTTTCTTGATCACCTCCATCGCGTCGCTGGCGTGATCCTGATGAGTGAAGCCAATCGACGCCCTTGACGCGGTTTCGGCGCCGGCGTTGGTGGTCATGATCAGGATCACGTTGCGGAAGTCCGCCTTGCGCCCGTTGTTGTCGGTCAGGGTACCGTGGTCCATCACCTGCAACAGCAGGTTGAAGACTTCCGGGTGGGCCTTTTCGATTTCGTCGAGCAGCAGCACGCAGTGTGGCTGTTTGGTGATGGCCTCGGTCAACAGACCGCCCTGATCGAAGCCGACGTAGCCCGGAGGCGCACCGATCAACCGGGAGACGGTGTGCCGCTCCATGTACTCGGACATGTCGAAGCGCACCAGTTCCACACCCAACGCCTTGGCCAGTTGCCGGGCAGCCTCGGTCTTGCCGACACCCGTGGGCCCGGCGAAGAGGAAGGAGCCGACCGGCTTGTCCGGCGACTTGAGACCCGCGCGCGACAGCTTGATGGCAGTGGCGAGCGAGTCGATGGCCGCGTCCTGGCCAAATACCGTCAACTTCAGGTCACGCTCGAGATTGCGCAGCAGCTCCTTGTCCGAACTGGTGACATGCTTGGGCGGAATACGCGCGATCTTTGCCACGATGTCCTCGACCTGAGGCACCTCGATGCGCTTGACCCGTTGCTCGACCGGTTGCAGGCGCTGATAGGCACCTGCTTCATCGATGACATCGATGGCCTTGTCGGGCATGTGGCGATCGTTGATGTAGCGGGACGCCAATTCAGCGGCCGCACGCAAGGCTTCGTCGCTGTATTCGATACTGTGGTGCTGCTCGAAACGGCCCTTCAGGCCTCGCAGGATACCCACGGTGTCCTCGACCGACGGCTCGCTGACATCGACCTTCTGGAAACGGCGAGCCAGGGCTCGATCCTTCTCGAAGATACCGCGGAATTCCTGGAAGGTCGTCGAGCCGATGCAACGGATGTCACCGGAAGACAGCAATGGCTTGAGCAGATTGGAGGCGTCCATGACCCCACCGGAAGCTGCGCCGGCACCGATGATGGTGTGAATCTCGTCGATGAACAGGATGGCCTGCGGGCGTTTGCGCAGTTCGTTGAGCAACGCCTTGAAGCGCTTCTCGAAATCACCGCGATACTTGGTACCGGCCAGCAACGCACCGAGGTCAAGCGAGTACACCACGCTGTTGGCCAGCAAGTCAGGCACCTGACTGTCGACGATGCGCTTGGCCAGACCTTCGGCAATCGCCGTCTTGCCGACACCGGCCTCGCCGACCAGCAGCGGGTTGTTCTTGCGCCGGCGCGCCAGGATCTGAGCGACGCGTTCGACCTCGGTTTCGCGGCCGACCAGAGGGTCGATACGCCCCTGGCGCGCCAATTCGTTCAGGTTGCTGGCGTAAGCATCGAGCGGATTGCTCGACGAAGACGATTCCCCTCCCTCTTCGTCCTGCATCTCCTGTTCACCCTCGGGCTGGTCACCATGGCCCGGCACCTTGGAGATGCCGTGGGCAATGTAATTGACGACATCGATACGGGCGACGCTCTGCTGCTTGAGCAGAAACACAGCCTGGCTTTCCTGCTCGCTGAAGATGGCCACGAGCACGTTGGCGCCAGTTACTTCACGCTTGCCGGAGCTCTGCACATGAAACACGGCGCGCTGCAACACGCGCTGGAAACCCAGCGTGGGTTGTGTTTCGCGATCCTCGTCATGGACAGGGATCAGTGGTGTGGTGGAATCGATGAACTCCTGCAGATCATGCTTGAGTTTGTCGAGGTTTGCGCCGCATGCACGTAACACCGTGGCAGCGGCCTCGTTGTCCAATAAAGCCAGCAAAAGGTGCTCGACGGTCATGAATTCATGACGCTTCGAACGTGCCTCCTTGAAGGCCAGATTGAGAGTGACTTCGAGCTCGCGGTTTAACATAGCTTCACCTCATACCCAAGTGGTCGGCGATTAACCGTCCTTCTCGATTTCACAGAGTAGCGGATGCTGGCTTTCCCTGGCGTACTGGTTGACCTGCATGGCCTTGGTTTCGGCGATGTCCCGGGTGAACAATCCGCACACGGCACGACCTTCCGTGTGAACGGCCAGCATGACCTTGGTCGCCAGCTCGCGGTTCAGATTGAAAAACACCTCGAGCACTTCGACGACGAAATCCATCGGTGTGTAATCATCATTGAACAAAACAACTTTATACATGGGTGGCGCCTGCAACGCAGGCTTCGATTCCTGTACTGCCAGGCCCGCCGAATCGTCCTCATGCGACTGCGGGTTGTCTTGATTGAAGGTTAGCCGAATCTGACTGAATGCATGCATGGAAAGAAGATTCATCGTTGAGCGAATAGAGTAGTGGATTGACCTTGTGACCAAATGTAAGCTTGGCCGCCGCATGGCCTTGACTATCGGCGAAACGGTGTTACAAACAATAGAACCCACAGTGGGGAAGAAAGGTCCGCTCCGTCAATCATTTTTTCCTGATTGATCCAAGCGTGGACGAACTTGATGATACTCCAGAGTCGGAGTTCTTTGCAGAGGGATATGGGGATGGCACAAGGTAAGGTCAAGTGGTTCAACAACGCCAAGGGCTATGGCTTTGTGATCGAAGACGGTAAGGACGAGGACCTTTTCGCTCATTACTCGGCAATCAAGATGGAGGGTTACAAAACCTTGAAGGCAGGCCAGCCGGTTGCATTCAACATCATCCAGGGGCCCAAGGGCCTGCACGCTGTGGAAATCCAGGATGCTCGTCAGGAGGTCGCCGCCGTGACCAGCCTCGAGAGCGCCACCCAGGAAACAGCGTCAGCCTGATCCTGTCAGTCGCTGCAGACCGCCCCCATCAACGTTCGAGCCGTATCGGAACAGTGATAGGGGCGGCTTGATTCGGCGCCTTTCAAAGGGCACGTCCGCTGCCGCCATTCGTACACACGCCTGGCGTAACCTGCCCACGGTATCAATGCTCGCGACCGATGGTATACTGGCCCGGTGACCACTGGGTCATGTAGGCCGAAGCGTCTGGAACGACACCTTCAGCCAGTGACGAAGCCGGGGCGTTACCGCGCCCCCGCTGCTTGACGCTGTACTGATGCATCCCACATCATCGCGACGAATCTCGACTTTCGGATCATTGATGGCTTTGAACGAAAGCGCCTACCCTGCGCAACTCGAGGTTCTGTGCACGCTCAGCAAAGAAGAGAGTTAATCCGAATATGCCCACCCGTTCGAAGATCATCTATACCTTCACCGACGAAGCTCCCGCCCTCGCCACCTATTCCCTGCTGCCGATCATCGAAGCCTTCACGGCGCCGGCCGATATCGCCGTCGAGACCCGCGACATTTCGCTGGCCGGCCGTATCCTCGCGAGCTTCCCCGAATACCTGAGCGCTGACCAGGTCATTGGCGATCACCTGGCCGAACTCGGTCAACTGGCCACCACCCCTGAAGCCAACATCATCAAGCTGCCGAACATCAGTGCATCGGTGCCACAGCTGAAGGCTGCGATCATGGAATTGCAGGCGCACGGCTACAAGGTGCCTGACTATCCGGAAAACCCGGCCAGCGATGCGGACAAGGAAGCCAAGTCACGCTACGACAAGATCAAGGGCAGCGCCGTCAACCCGGTGCTGCGCGAAGGCAACTCCGATCGACGCGCGCCGCTGTCGGTCAAGAACTACGCCCGCAAGCATCCGCACAAGATGGGTGCCTGGAGCGCCGATTCCCAATCGCACGTGGCTTTCATGGCCGACGGCGATTTCTACGGCAGCGAAAAGGCTGCCCTGATCGACGCCGATGACAGCGTGAAGATCGAACTGATCGCCGCCGACGGTAGCAGCAGCGTCCTCAAAGAAAAGACTTCGGTCAAGGCCGGCGAGATCATCGACGCCTCGGTGATGAGCAAGAATGCCTTGCGCCGCTTCGTTGCCGAGCAGATCGAAGATGCCAAGCGCCAGGGCCTGCTGCTGTCCCTGCACTTGAAAGCGACCATGATGAAGGTCTCCGACCCGATCATGTTCGGCCAGGTCGTCGCCGAGTACTACAAGGAAGCGCTGGACAAGCACGCAGACGTGCTGGCCAATGCGGGCTTCAACCTGAACAACGGTATCGGTGACCTGTACGCTCGCATCAAGAGCCTGCCCGCCGAGCAGCAAGCCGCGATCGAAAGCGACATCAAGGCGGTCTACAGCAACCGCCCGGCGCTGGCCATGGTCAACTCCGACAAAGGCATCACCAACCTGCACGTTCCCAGCGATGTCATCGTCGACGCTTCCATGCCGGCGATGATCCGTGACTCGGGCAAGATGTGGAACGCCGAGGGCAACCTGCAGGACACCAAGGCCCTGATTCCGGACCGTTGCTATGCACGGATCTACCAGACGGTGATCGAAGACTGCAAAGCCCATGGCGCTTTCGACCCGACCACCATGGGCAGCGTGCCCAACGTCGGCCTGATGGCGCAGAAAGCCGAAGAGTACGGTTCGCACGACAAGACCTTCCAGATCAAGAACGCCGGTGTGGTTCGCGTCAGCGACAGCAAGGGCAATGTATTGATGGAGCACTCGGTCGAAGAAGGCGATATCTGGCGTATGTGCCAGGCCAAGGACGCGCCGATCCAGGATTGGGTCAAACTGGCCGTCAACCGTGCCCGCGCCAGCGACACCCCGGCGATTTTCTGGCTCGACGCCGCCCGCGCCCATGACAGCCTGGTCATTGCCAAGGTCGAGAAGTACCTCAAGGACCATGACACCCATGGCCTGGACATCCGCATCCTGGCACCGGTCGACGCCATGGTCGTCTCGCTGGAGCGCATTCGCGCCGGCAAGGACACCATTTCGGTGACCGGCAACGTATTGCGCGACTACCTGACCGACCTGTTCCCGATCATGGAGCTGGGCACCAGCGCCAAGATGCTGTCGATCGTGCCGCTGATGAAAGGTGGCGGGCTCTTCGAAACCGGCGCCGGTGGCTCTGCACCCAAGCACGTTCAGCAACTGGTCGAGGAAAACTTCCTGCGCTGGGACTCCCTGGGTGAATTCCTGGCCCTGGCCGCCTCGCTGGAGCACTTGGGCGAAACCTACGACAACCCCAAGGCCAAGGTCCTGGCCGACGCGCTGGACAAGGCCACCGGGCAGTTCCTCGACAACAACAAGTCGCCCTCGCGCAAAGTCGGCAACATCGACAACCGCGGCAGCCACTTCTACCTGGCGCTGTACTGGGCACAGGCCCTGGCCGCCCAGACGCAAGACGCGGCCCTGCAGGCCAAGTTCGCCCCGCTGGCGAAAACCCTGACCGACAATGAGGCGACCATCGTTGCCGAGTTGAACGCAGTACAGGGCAAGCCTGCTGAAATTGGCGGCTACTACAGCGCCAAACCTGAACTGGCTCGCGAGATCATGCGTCCGAGCGCCACGTTCAACAGTGCGATCGCTTCGCTGGTCTAAGCGCGCGCAACCCAGCACAAACCCGGCCTCGTGCCGGGTTTGTCTTTTCTGGCGATGGAGAAACAGCCCATGACGTGGCAGGCTCACGTGACCGTAGCGACGGTCATCGAAGACGACGGTCGTTTTTTGATGGTCGAGGAATTCAAGGCTGGCCGGATGGTGCTCAATCAGCCCGCAGGCCACCTGGAACCGGGCGAGACGCTGCGAGCGGCAGCGATCCGCGAAACGCTCGAGGAAACCGCCTGGGAGGTCGAACTCACCGGGCTGGTCGGAATTTACCTGTACACCGCACCCAGCAATGGTGTGACCTATCAGCGCATCTGCTTTGCAGCCAAGGCCGTTCGCCATCATGCAGCGCGGGCGCTGGACCCGGACATCAGCGCAGCCTTGTGGCTGAGCCGCGAGCAAGTACTGGCCGAACCCGAGCGCTGGCGCAGTGAGCTGGTACCCCGTTGCATCGACGATTATCTTGCCGGGGCCGAGCACAGCCTGGCGCTGATCCGTGATTAAATAGCGCTTTGGCCCAGGCGCCTTCAGCCTGCTAGAATCCCGTCCTTTTGCAGACAAACACCCAGAACCCTATGCCTGATCCAGCTCGCCCCGCCCCAGCCACACAGCGCGTGATCGTCGGTATGTCCGGCGGCGTCGACTCATCCGTATCGGCCTTGCTGCTGATGAATCAGGGCTATCAGGTCGAAGGCCTGTTCATGAAGAACTGGGAAGAAGACGACGGTACCGACTATTGCACCGCGCGCGAAGACCTGGCCGACGCCCAGGCGGTGTGCGACAAGCTGGGCATCAAGCTGCACACGGCCAATTTCGCCGCAGAATACTGGGACAACGTGTTCGAGCATTTTCTCGAGGAATACAAGGCCGGGCGCACGCCCAACCCGGACATCCTGTGCAACCGCGAGATCAAGTTCAAGGCATTCCTGGACTACGCCATGATGCTGGGTGCCGACCTGATCGCCACCGGGCACTACGTGCGTCGCCGCGATGTGGACGGTCGCACCGAACTGCTCAAGGGTCTGGACCCGAACAAGGACCAGAGTTATTTCCTGCACGCAGTGGGCGCCGAGCAGATCGCCCGCACGCTGTTTCCGGTGGGCGAGCTGGAGAAGCCCGAAGTCAGGGCGATTGCCGAGATGCACGGCCTGGCGACCGCCAAGAAGAAAGACTCGACCGGGATCTGCTTCATCGGCGAACGCCGCTTCAGCGACTTCCTCAAACAGTACCTGCCTGCGCAGCCTGGCGAGATCAAGACCACCGAAGGGGATGTCATCGGGCGTCATCATGGCTTGATGTACCACACCATCGGCCAACGTCAGGGCTTGGGCATCGGCGGCTTGAAAGACGCGGGTGACGATCCCTGGTACGTCCTGGCCAAGGACCTGGCGAACAACGAGCTGATCGTTGGCCAGGGCAACGAGCACCCGTGGCTGTTCTCCCGCGCCCTGCTCGCCTCGCAGATCTACTGGGTCAACGACATCGAGCTGGCGGCGCCCCGGCGTTTGACGGCCAAGGTTCGCTATCGTCAGGGCGACCAGGCCTGCACCCTCGAGAAAACCGGCGAGGGCTACCGCGCTGTGTTCGATGAGCCCCAACGCGCCGTGACCCCCGGCCAGTCGGTGGTGTTCTACGACGGTGAAATCTGCCTGGGGGGTGGGGTTATCGAAAGCGCCGAAGCCTGGGCCGCACGGGAGTCACTGGCATGAGCCCGCTGCAGGAGCAGTTGATTGCACTGGGCGGCGTATTCCAGGCCGCCGTGCTGGTCGACCGGATCGCCAAGACCGGTCAGGTCGCCGAGCCGGCGCTGGCCTGCATGCTCGGCAGCCTGCTGGTGGTGGACCCGAAGAATACGCTGCAGGTGTTCGGCGGTGACGATCTCAATCTGCGCGAAGGCTACGGAGCGCTGAGCAGCGCGCTGGAACGCGACCCTGCCAGCCTGCAGAGGGAACCGCTACGCTACGCATTGTCCATGCTGGGTCTGGAACGGCAGTTGGCCAAGCGCACCGACATGCTCGACCTGATCGGCCGGCGCCTGCCGCAGATCCAGTCGCAGGTCGAGCATTTCGGCGTGGTGCACGAGAACGTCATTGCCGCCAGCGGCGCGCTCTACCAGGACACATTGAGCACCCTGCGCCAGCGTATTCAGGTACACGGCGACACGCGTCACTTGCAGCAGCCGAGCAATGCGTCGAAAATTCGCGCCTTGCTGCTGGCCGGCATTCGCTCGGCACGCCTGTGGCGCCAGTTGGGTGGCCATCGCTGGCAACTGGTCATCAGCCGGCGCAAGCTGCTCAAGGAACTCTACCCCATGATGCGCACCTGAACCGCGCCCGGTCGGCGGCAAGCCGACCGCAGCCGTCGTTTTAATGTATGATGTGCGCCCTCTTTCAAAGCCCGACTGTCCGAGAATACCCATGCAGCTTTCTTCGCTCACTGCGGTTTCCCCTGTAGACGGCCGCTACGCCGGCAAAACCCAGGCCCTGCGCACCATTTTCAGCGAATACGGCCTGATCCGTTTCCGTGCGCTGGTCGAGGTACGCTGGTTGCAGCGCCTGGCCGCCCACCCCCAGATCGCCGAGGTGCCCACTTTCTCGGCAGAAGCCAATGCCCTGCTGGACGTACTGGCCACCGACTTCGCCCTGGAACACGCCGAGCGTGTGAAGGAGATCGAGCGCACCACCAATCACGACGTCAAGGCCATCGAATACCTGCTCAAGGAGCAGGCAGCCAAGCTGCCCGAGCTGGCCAAGGTCAGCGAGTTTATCCACTTCGCGTGCACCAGCGAGGACATCAACAACCTGTCCCATGCGCTGATGCTGCGTGAAGGCCGTGATGATGTGCTGCTGCCGCTGATGCGCCAGATCGCCGAGGCCATCCGCGAGCTGGCCATCCGCTTCGCCGACGTGCCGATGCTGTCCAGGACCCACGGTCAGCCGGCTTCGCCCACCACGCTGGGCAAGGAACTGGCGAACGTGGTCTACCGTCTGGAACGCCAGATCGGTCAGGTCGCTGCCGTGCCATTGCTGGGCAAGATCAACGGTGCGGTCGGCAACTACAACGCCCACCTCAGCGCTTATCCGCAGATCGACTGGGAAGCCAACGCTCGGGCTTTCATCGAAGACGAACTGGGTCTGGGCTTCAACCCCTACACCACTCAGATCGAGCCACACGACTACATCGCCGAACTGTTCGATGCCATCGCCCGCTTCAACACCATCCTGATCGATTTCGATCGCGATATCTGGGGCTACATTTCGCTCGGCTACTTCAAGCAACGCACCATTGCCGGCGAAATCGGCTCCTCGACCATGCCGCACAAGGTCAACCCGATCGACTTCGAAAACTCCGAAGGCAATCTGGGCATCGCCAACGCGCTGTTCCAGCACCTGGCCAGTAAGTTGCCGGTGTCCCGCTGGCAGCGCGACCTGACCGACTCCACGGTGCTGCGCAACCTGGGTGTCGGCTTCGCCCATAGCATCATCGCCTACGAGGCCAGCCTCAAAGGCATCAGCAAGCTCGAGATCAATACCCAGCGCATCGCCGAAGACCTGGATGCCTGCTGGGAAGTGCTCGCCGAGCCGATTCAGACGGTCATGCGCCGGTATGACATCGAAAACCCCTACGAGAAGCTCAAGGAGCTTACTCGCGGCAAGGGGATCAGCCCTGAAGCACTGCAGACCTTCATCGACGGTCTGGACATGCCTGCCGAAGCGAAAGCCGAGCTGAAGAAGCTCACGCCCGCCAATTACATCGGCAATGCTGCCGCCCAGGCCAAACGCATCTAACGGCCTGCTTCAGCGTACACGCCCGGCTGAGCCGGGCGTTTTTATTCCTGAAGCAAAAGTCTACATTTTCAATAGGTTACATATGAATCCTGATACTCCTTTGCAACTGCTTGGTGGCCTGACTGCGCGTGAATTCCTGCGCGACTACTGGCAGAAGAAACCGCTGCTCATCCGCCAGGCGTTCACCGACTTCGAAAATCCATTGAGTGCCGATGAACTGGCCGGGCTCGCTCTTGAGGAGGAGGTCGAATCCCGTATCGTCATCGAGAAGGGCGAACGCCCCTGGGAGATGCGCCGCGGTCCGTTTGCCGAGGAAGATTTCAGCCAGTTGCCCGAGACCGATTGGACGCTGCTGGTCCAGGCCGTCGACCAGTTCGTGCCGGAAGTGGCCGAGCTGCTGGAGAATTTTCGCTTCCTGCCGAGCTGGCGCATCGATGACGTCATGATCAGCTTCGCCACGGCGGGCGGCGGCGTTGGCCCGCACTTCGACAATTACGATGTGTTCCTGCTGCAAGGCCAAGGCCAGCGCAACTGGAAGATCGGTCAGATGTGTGATTCTGCCAGCCCCCTGCTCGATCACCCGGACCTGCGCATTCTTGCCGATTTCGAGCAGACCGAAGAATGGGTCCTGCAGCCTGGCGATATGCTTTACCTGCCCCCGCGCCTGGCCCATTGCGGCACGGCAGTGGACGACTGCATGACCTATTCGGTAGGTTTCCGTGCACCCAGCGCGGCTGAAGTCCTGACTCATTTCACGGACTTCTTGAGCCAGTTCCTTCCTGAAGAGGAACGCTACAGCGATGCAGGCGCACAGCCCGTCAGCGACCCGCATCAGATTCAGCGCGACGCTCTGGATCGCCTCAAAGGCCTGCTCGCCGAACACATGAGTGACGAGCGACTGCTGCTCACCTGGTTCGGCCAGTTCATGACCGAGCCTCGCTATCCTGAGCTGGTCTCGGGTGCCGAGCTTGAGGAGCAGGACCTGCTGGCCGACCTGGAAGACGGCGCCATTCTGATTCGCAACCCGAGCGCGCGTCTGGCCTGGTCCGAGGTGGACGACGACCTGCTGCTGTTCGCCAGCGGCCAGAGCCGTCTGCTGCCCGGCGAACTGCGCGACTTGTTGAAGCTGATCTGCGCTGCCGATGCGTTACACCTGGAAAACCTTGGTCCATGGCTTGCAGATGAGCAAGGACGTACGCTGTTGTGCGAACTGGTCAAGCAAGGCAGCCTGGGGTTTGCCACCGATGAATAGAATCCGCATAAGGCTGGCCGACTGGCAGCGCGACAATCTCCACATCCGGCGCATCCGTGAAGCCGTATTCATTGCCGAACAGGCGATACCGCCCGAACTGGAGTGGGACGCCGAGGACACAGGCGCGGTGCATTTCCTGGCACTCGAGGGAGACTATCCCATCGGCACGGCGCGCCTGCTCGCCGACGGCGAGATTGGCCGGGTATCGGTGCTCAAGGATTGGCGCGGCCTGAAGATCGGTGACCAGTTGCTGGAGGCGGTCATCGCCGAGGCCGAACATCGCCAGCTCAAGCAGCAGAAGCTGTCCGCTCAGGTTCACGCCACTGCGTTCTACGAGCGCCACGGTTTCCACGTGGTCAGCGACGAATTTCTCGAAGCCGGCCTGCCGCACGTGGAGATGGTGCGCGGCGAGTAAGCGTTGACAGCCTGCGTCAGTGACGCAGGCTGAAAACCGCATCGCCCGCTGTGACAAGCGCCAGGCGTGGCCCATACTGATCTCTTGTCGAACGGAGATCCCAAGCCATGCCGTTGCGTGCCCTGCTCACCACCGCCCTGCTCATTTCGAGCCTCGCTGCCCAGGCAGCCACCCAGGTCCTCCCCCTGAACTATCGCACCAGCGACGAGGTGCTCGGCATCGCGCAGTCTTTTCTGGGCCGTGACGGAAGCGTCACGGCCTATGGCAACAAGCTGGTCGTCAACGCCGAGCCATCGAAGATCGATGAGCTCAGCGCGCTGCTCGACCAACTGGACCGCCCGGCAAAACGCCTGCTGATCAGCGTCGACACCAGTGATCGCAACACGACGGACCAGACACGGTTCCCTGCAAACGGGCCGCCGTCGCGCGTCGTTCAGTACGGGACCGCCAATCGCACCGGTGGCGTGCAACAGATCCAGGCCAGCGAAGGCACACCGGCTTTGATCCAGACAGGTCAGAGCATCCCGCTGACCAGCATCCAGACTGACGGCTACGGTGGAGTCTCCAGCAATACTGAATACCGTAATGTCACCCGTGGTTTCTACGTCACTGCCAGCGTCACGGGTGACATCGTGCACCTGAGCATCAGCACCAACAATGACCGCGTCAGTCAGGAACGCGCCGATGTAGTGAATATTCAGAGTACCGACACCAAAGTCAGCGGACGGCTTGGCGAGTGGATCACGCTGGCCGGAATCAGCGAGCAAAGCCAACTTGACCGGCGAGCAAACACCTTGAATTACTCCACGGAGGGTCGGGACAGCCTGACAGTGCGTGTAAAGGTCGACTCACTCGACTAAACAAGACCGATCGGTCTGAACTCAAGGGCCTGAAATTGACCGTGCAGTCGTATTAGACCAAAGATGTAGTGGTCATAAAAAAGCACTACAAAACGTTTGACGCGCCAAAAAGACGTGTGCATGATGGCTTCGCTCCCGCTAATCAGAGGCCCCACCAAGGCCTCCGGAATGCCGGCTCCCACCCCCGAGCCGTTCTGTGTCTGAACCGCCCACAAGGCAGTGTGACGAGGTTGCGACTGGAACGTGGTTGTCCCGAGGGACGGAAGCGAATATGCACTGTGGTCGACGCCGTTTTGCACGAGGCCTGTTTCGAGGGTTCACGTCCATGACCGCAATCGCCCTCGCCAATAAGCTCGTCCTTCCTTGGTCACCGCCTCATCCATCGCCTTCTCGTCATTGATTGCGGAACCGTCCACTGCCTCAGGCAGCGGAACGGCTCGGTGAGGGTGTTCCCGCACCGGACGAAGCGAGACGTCTATCAAATTCATACGACGAGGTTGACTCCATGGCTCTGACACGCGAACAACAAATTGCAGCCCTCGAGAAAGACTGGGCCGAAAACCCACGGTGGAAGGGAGTAACCCGGACTTATTCAGCCGCAGACGTCGTACGCCTGCGCGGCTCCGTGCAACCCGAGCACACGTTGGCCAGGCTGGGCGCGGAAAAGCTCTGGAAGCTGGTGACCCAAGGGGCCAAGCCCTCGTTCCGCCCGGACAAGGACTTCGTCAACTGCATGGGTGCCCTTACCGGTGGGCAGGCGGTGCAGCAGGTCAAGGCAGGCATTCAGGCTATCTACCTCTCGGGCTGGCAGGTGGCAGCCGACAACAATTCGGCCGAGTCAATGTACCCGGACCAGTCCTTGTATCCGGTCGACTCGGTACCGACCGTGGTCAAGCGCATCAACAATTCATTCCGGCGCGCCGACCAAATCCAGTGGAAGGCAGGCAAGAACCCTGGCGACGCCGGCTACATCGACTACTTCGCCCCCATTGTGGCCGACGCCGAAGCCGGGTTCGGCGGCGTACTGAACGCCTACGAACTGATGAAGAACATGATCGAGGCCGGCGCCGCAGGCGTGCATTTCGAAGACCAACTGGCCTCGGTGAAGAAGTGTGGCCACATGGGCGGCAAGGTACTGGTTCCGACACAGGAAGCGGTGCAAAAACTCACGGCGGCCCGCTTGGCGGCAGACGTTGCCGGCGTTCCGACAATCATTCTGGCGCGGACCGACGCCAACGCAGCGGACCTGCTGACCTCCGACTGCGACCCCTACGACCAGCCGTTCGTCCTAGGCCAGCGCACCCAGGAAGGCTTCTACAAGGTTCGCGCCGGCCTGGACCAGGCCATCTCACGTGGCCTGGCCTATGCGCCCTACGCCGATCTGATCTGGTGCGAAACGGCCAAGCCGGATCTCGATGAAGCGCGGCGTTTTGCCGAGGCGATCAAGAAGGAGTACCCCGATCAGTTGCTGTCCTACAACTGCTCACCTTCCTTCAACTGGAAGAAGAACCTGGACGACGCGACCATCGCCAAATTCCAGCGGGAGCTGTCGGCCATGGGCTACAAGCATCAGTTCATCACCCTGGCAGGCATTCACAACATGTGGCACGGCATGTTCAACCTGGCCCATGACTACGCCCGCAACGACATGACCGCCTACGTCAAGCTGCAGGAACAGGAGTTCGCCGACGCCGAGAAGGGCTACACGTTCGTCGCTCACCAGCAGGAAGTGGGCACCGGCTACTTCGACGACATGACCACCGTGATTCAAGGTGGCACCTCATCGGTCACGGCATTGACCGGCTCCACCGAGGAAGAACAGTTCCACTGAGTCTCGTAGCCCAGAAAGCCGCCGCCAGGCGGCTTTTTTCGTGGGGTCGCCTGCCGGCCTTGATCGGCGACAACACTTGATCGATTCAAATGAACTAAAACAGTGGCCGCTACTACCAACACGGTAGTTGTGAACCGGCATCGGCCAAATGATAGTAATTATCATTCTATCAATGGTGAGGGTTATCAAACTCGGGAAACATTTAGTTTTATTCGAGGCGAGCCCTCTGTACTGCCGGGCTTGAGCTACATTGAAGGTCAGTCATCAACTTGCAGCGTCAATTAATTTGCAGCCAAAATTTTACTTGCTACCGTTTTACCCATAAAATCAGCGCGATAGATTGAACTGCGACATTTCGCCACTGCGACAACCTTTCAAGCACAGAGCGTTGCCCCTCTGTTAAGGATTTTCGAGATGCCCGATACCACTGGACTCATTGCCCACAACTGGGGCTTTGCCATCTTCCTCCTGGGTGTCGCCGGTCTGTGCGCCTTCATGCTGGGGCTTTCCAGCCTGCTGGGCAGCAAAGCCTTCGGTCGCAGCAAGAACGAACCGTTCGAATCCGGGATGCTCCCCGTCGGCAGCGCCCGCCTGCGCCTTTCTGCCAAATTCTATCTGGTCGCGATGCTGTTCGTGATCTTCGATATCGAAGCCCTCTTTCTCTTTGCCTGGTCTGTGTCCATCCGCGAAAGTGGCTGGACCGGATTTGTCGAAGCACTCGTTTTCATAGCAATTCTGTTGGCAGGTCTTGTCTACCTTTGGCGAGTGGGGGCGCTCGATTGGGCTCCCGAAGGTCGTCGTAAGCGGCAAGCGAAGCTGAAACAATGAGGCTTTGGCAATGCAATACAATCTCACCAGGATCGACCCGGATGCTCCTAACGAGGAGTATCCAATCGGCAAACGGGAAACTGTTTCCGACCCCCTAGAAGACCAGGTTCACAAGAACATCTTCATGGGCAAACTCGAAGACGTGCTCAGCGGTGCGGTGAACTGGGGTCGCAAGAACTCCCTGTGGCCGTACAACTTCGGTCTGTCGTGCTGCTACGTGGAAATGACGACGGCGTTCACCGCCCCGCATGACATCGCGCGCTTCGGCGCCGAAGTGATCCGGGCATCGCCGCGTCAGGCCGACTTCATGGTCATCGCCGGCACCTGCTTCATCAAGATGGCACCGATCATCCAGCGCCTCTACGAGCAGATGCTCGAGCCCAAGTGGGTCATCTCCATGGGTTCGTGCGCCAATTCCGGCGGTATGTACGACATCTATTCGGTTGTTCAGGGGGTGGATAAATTCCTTCCTGTCGACGTCTACGTGCCTGGCTGCCCCCCGCGTCCCGAAGCGTTTCTGCAGGGCTTGATGCTCTTGCAGGAGTCGATCGGGCAGGAGCGTCGCCCGTTGTCCTGGGTCGTCGGCGATCAAGGCGTGTACCGCGCCGAAATGCCGTCGCAAAAGGAACAGCGCCGCGAGCAGCGTATCGCGGTCACCCACCTGCGCAGCCCCGACGAAGTCTGATCCAGCTCTTGGCTTGGCGATAAACCACCAGAATCCTGGCTTCATGCCGTAGTTGACCGATAGTGACCCAGACCATGACAACAGCGGACACCGCTCTGTATATCCCGCCTTACAAAGCAGACGACCAGGATGTGGTCGTCGAATTGCACAACAAGTTCGGCGCCGACGGCTTTGTCGCGCAGGACACCCGTACCGGCATGCCGGTCTTGTGGGTGACCCGCGCCAAGCTGGTCGAGGTGCTGAGATTCCTGCGCCATGTGCCCAAGCCGTACTCCATGCTTTACGACTTGCATGGCGTCGACGAGCGCCTGCGCACGCACCGCCGCGGCCTTCCCGGTGCCGACTTCACCGTGTTCTATCACCTGCTCTCGGTAGAGCGGAACAGCGACGTGATGCTCAAGGTCGCCCTGAGCGAAGGCGACCTGAACCTGCCGACCGTGACCGGCATCTGGCCCAACGCCAACTGGTACGAGCGTGAGGTCTGGGACCTGTTCGGCATCCATTTCGAAGGCCATCCGCACCTGTCGCGCATCATGATGCCGCCCACCTGGGTGGGCCATCCACTGCGCAAGGATTACCCTGCCCGCGCCACCGAGTTCGATCCGTTCAGCCTGACTCAGGCCAAGCAGCAGCTGGAAGAAGAAGCGGCGCGCTTCAAGCCTGAAGACTGGGGCATGAAGCGTTCGGGCACCAACGAGGACTACATGTTCCTCAACCTGGGGCCCAACCACCCTTCTGCCCACGGTGCCTTTCGTATCATCCTGCAACTGGATGGCGAGGAAATCGTCGACTGCGTACCGGACATCGGCTATCACCACCGCGGTGCCGAGAAGATGGCCGAACGGCAGTCCTGGCACAGCTTCATTCCGTACACCGACCGCATCGATTACCTCGGTGGGGTGATGAACAACCTGCCCTATGTGCTGGCGGTCGAGAAGTTGGCCGGGATCAAGGTGCCGCAGAAGGTCGACACCATTCGCATCATGATGGCCGAGTTCTTCCGCATCACCAGCCACCTGCTGTTCCTTGGCACCTATATCCAGGACGTCGGCGCCATGACGCCGGTGTTCTTCACCTTCACCGATCGGCAGAAAGCCTACACCGTCATCGAAGCGATCACCGGCTTTCGCCTGCATCCAGCCTGGTACCGCATTGGCGGCGTCGCGCACGATTTGCCGCGCGGCTGGGAAAAGCTGGTCAAGGACTTCGTCGAGTGGCTGCCCAAACGCCTGGACGAATACACCAAGGCCGCTTTGCAGAACAGCATTCTCAAGGGTCGTACCATCGGTGTCGCCGCCTACAACACCAAGGAGGCGCTGGAATGGGGCGTCACCGGTGCCGGCCTGCGCTCGACCGGGTGCGATTTCGACCTGCGCAAGGCGCGCCCCTACTCGGGCTACGAAAACTTCGAATTCGAAGTGCCGCTGGCCCACAACGGCGACGCCTATGACCGCTGCATGGTGCGTGTGGAAGAAATGCGCCAGAGCATCCGCATCATCGAACAGTGCATGCGCAACATGCCCGAAGGCCCGTACAAGGCGGATC
>Ga0157371_10002563_pt1 | contig 17243 bp, 19 predicted proteins | sample C45metaG_FD_113462 | JGI IMG/M metagenome (GOLD analysis project Ga0157371, IMG submission 113462) | Corn rhizosphere microbial communities from Kellogg Biological Station, Michigan, USA - C4-5 metaG | ecosystem: Host-associated > Plants > Roots > Rhizosphere > Soil | place: USA: Michigan...
AAAGCGAAGCGGCAGGTGCGTGGGCTGAAGGCCCCGCAGGAGCGAAAGCGACGAGGAGACTGAAGCCATGCCCGCGGAAAGCGTCCGTCTGAAACGGAAATCAATACATTGGAAAAGGGACCATCTATCAATCACTATTTTAGGGACAGCCCCATTTTATAATTTTTTTGAGCATATAGAACTATTACAAACATAGAAATGCAAATCTCATTTTGAATCTTATTTCTCATATTTCTTATGACTATAGTTAGTTGGATTATTCTGACAAAATGATAGAATGATATATAGGAGAACTTTATAGATGGAGGTGAACGATATGAGTTTGGTAAAATCTACAGGCAACGGTATGTCCAATAGTGTTTCGAACTTCGAGGAAAGAAAGCGTGCACTGCAGCGTAAAGATGCTGGAGAAGCATATCGGAAACAAGCGGAATATTTCCAACCAAAAATGCCTTCTTTAGGTGAACTAGAAGATCTACTTCTAGGGAATAAAGAAAGAGAACAAGACACACCTGAATTAAGTGCGGCTGTTAGAGAGTATCAGCAAATAGAGCAAAATAATAGACCCCAAAATATGTTGGATATAAAAGGACCTAGCACTCCTGTGCAAACATTAGGTGGGCCAACGCTCGAAAAAACGATTGAGCTTTTAGAGAAAGTAAGAAGTACTGCACTAGCACCAACTGAACCAACTCCACAAGACTTGCGTGTTGCTGCCAGTGCATCTGCAAAAATACAAAGAGTTCAATCTCAAATTACGTTAAATCAAGAAGCATCTCGTCAAATTACATTAGAAGCTAAAAGACAAATAGAAGATGAAGCAGCTGTATTCAATCGCTCGATCCAATCAGATTTTCAATCTCCCAAATCAATAGAAGAAGATATGGAGAACTTACAGAAAAGACGATTAAAAGAACAAGCGATTGCCAAATATTCATATCAAGTACATTTGAAGCGCTATGGTTTTACCGACCTACAACCTAGCTTCTTCCGTATAGCTTAGGAGAATAAATAAATGGTGAAAAAGCAAAAAACCAATGCGGTTCGATTGTTGGAACAGCAAAAGATACCATTTGAATTAATTGAATATGAGCTCACAGGTGATCAAGTAGACGGGGTAACCGTAGCGAACAAAATAGGCTACTCTGAAAATGTTGTGTATAAAACACTACTTATCACGGCAGGTTCCAATAAATATTTTGTATGCATTATCCCAGTAAGTAACGAATTAAATTTAAAGCACGTTGCAAAAGTAATCGGAGAGAAAAAGGTAGAATTACTTCCCCTGAAGGATTTACTAACAACTACTGGCTATATTCGTGGAGGATGCTCTCCTATTGGGATGAAAAAGTTATTTCCTACAATAGTGGATGATAGCGCGCAAAATCTTGATTTTATTATTGTGAGTGGAGGAAGAATAGGACTTCAGGTAAAGCTTTCCTTATCAGATTTACTTATGATAACTAAGGGACAAGTTGCTACTATTAGTAAAATTTAAAAATGGTTAGCATTTTAGCTCATACAGGCTATAATGAACTTAATAGAATTTATTCCATTCCAACATTGTTGCGAATGGATTTTTTTCGGTTATAGAAAGTAGGATAAAAAAATGAAACAATTAGTTTGGCGCTGGGTATTTTTTGTAGTTGGTATTATGTCTATGTCTTTAGGTATTTCCATGACGATAATAGGGCAACGTTTTGGGGTAGGACCGTGGGATGTTTTACATGTGGGCCTCTTTCGTCATTTAGGTTTATCCATTGGTACTTGGGCTATTTTAACAGGTTTAGTTATTGTCATCGTAACCATAATCGGAACTAAGAAATTGCCACAGCTGGGTACTTGGTTGAATATACTTTTCCTTGGATCTTTTATTGATATGTTTAACTGGCTATTGCCGGATGTAACGAGCTTCTTAGGTCAATTGATTAGTTTCATATTTGGAATTGTTGTCACGGCAATTGGGGTTGGTGTCTATGTATCACCGAATGTTGGAGCGGGACCTCGTGATTCTCTTATGCTATTAATCATGAAGAAAAAGGGTTGGAGTATTAAAAAAGTTCGTACTGGAATAGAGGTTATTGCAGGCCTTGCTGGTTGGGCACTTGGAGGACCAGTAGGATTAGGTACAGTACTTATTGCGGTTTTATTAGGACAATTAGTTCATTACACTTTGCCGATGGCTCAAAAGTTATTATTTAAAATCTGTGGGTACTCATTACCATTTACGAATAAGAGCGTTGAAAATCAGAAATGATTTTTAGGGCTTTTTTTTTCATGGCTCAATTAAATTAGGTCTCGCGAGTAAGAAGGCTTGCTAGTTCGTCCGCGGAAAGCGGGCGGATTTTCGGTAGATAAAATTATAATCGTTTAACAGATCCTTATTCATATAATTGTGTTCGTTCACATATATTATCCACTGAATGAATTATAGAAAGGGTGACAATTTGAACGGAACAATTACGCACTATATGGGGAAGTCGTATACAGGTCAAGGTGTTAAAAACTTCTACAAGGAAATCATTCAAGAAGCAAAAAGGGTCTACTTTTTCAAAGGACCGACAACCTATCGATTATCAGAGATATTAAAAGAAATAGGATACGCAGCGATTCGAAGAGGAAAAAATATGGAATGGTTTTATGATCCACTGCACGAAGAAGTAGTAGAGGGAATATACATTATTGATACAAAAACACTTTATTTACAGACGGACGCAGTAGATCCTTCTTATTATGGGGCAGGGCATGAATGGGTACCTTATTATAATGCATACAAGGAAAGTAGACTGAAAGATATAGGTCCTCTAATTCGTGATAAGCAAATTGCAAATGATGTTTGGTTAACAAAAGGGCTTCTTTCACTATCTCGTGCAAAGGTTATTCATGATGATTGGGAACAGCTGATACAGCCAGCAATTAATTGGGATGGAATAAATACGCTATTAGAGGAATTAAAAAAGAATGGCATAGGCAACATTCAGCTTCAAAAGAATGCAAAAGTGACGCATCGTCTAATGGGTTCTCTTACGCCACTTGGAGCAAAGGATACACTAAGCTCCATTTCTAAAAATTTGAAATCGAGACTTTATATAAAAGGCTTACCTGGCAGTGGAAAGTCTTCCTTTATGAAAAAGTTTGGAGAAGAAGCAAAGACGCATGGTTTAGATGTTCGTTTCATTTGGTGCGGATTGGATGCGAATAGTGTAGATGGCATTGTTGTTCCGGAGCTTCAATTATGTTTAGTAGATGCGACAAGTCCGCATGTCTACGAGCCGGAACGGGAGGGAGATGAAATAGTCGATTTCTTTCCTTATATCGATCAGACTTTGCTGGATGAAGAGGCAATAGCAAAAGTACATGAAGCGTATTCCAATGAAATGGAAATTGCTCAAAATTATCTTTCTACGTATGCGGCAGAATCAAAAGTGATTAAAACTCTTTACGATTCTGCTATAGATGAAGAAGAGTGGAGTGCACTGCACAATAAAATGATCGAAACTTTAGGGTGAGTAGGGGAAACTCCTACTCGCTTTTTATTCGTATTTTGACACAGTCATGATAAGATAGAGGAGACTAATTTTGTTTGAAAGGAAGATGACTTTGTCTAACATATTAAATAATTTTTTAACAGAAAACTTAAATGCATTAAAAAGCCAAGGTTTATATAACGAAATCGACCCTGTAGAAGGACCAAATGGAGCGAAGATAAATGTTCGCGGCTCTGAGCTTATCAATTTATCTTCCAACAACTACTTAGGACTGGCAACTAATCCAGAACTTAAGCGTATTGCAAAAGAAGCAGTGGACAAGTACGGAGTTGGGGCTGGAGCGGTTCGTACGATTAATGGAACACTCGATCTTCATATTAAATTAGAAGAAAAGCTTGCGGAGTTCAAAGGGACAGAAGCTGCCATTTCTTATCAATCCGGATTCAACTGTAACATGGCAGCAATCTCTGCGGTTATGGATAAAAACGATGCGATTTTATCAGATCAATTAAATCATGCATCTATTATTGATGGGTGCCGTCTTTCTAAAGCAAAAATTATCCCGTTCAACCACTCCGATATGGAAGATTTACGTGCTAAAGCAAAACAAGCAACAGAATCAGGCCAGTATAATAAAGTAATGGTTATTACAGATGGCGTATTCTCAATGGATGGAGATATTGCTAAGCTTCCTGAAATCGTAGAAATCGCAAAAGAATTTGACTTAATCACATATGTAGATGATGCACATGGTTCAGGTGTTACTGGAAAAGGAAAAGGAACTGTGAAACACTTTGGCTTGGAAAAAGAAATCGACTTCCAAATCGGTACTTTATCAAAAGCTATTGGTGTTGTAGGCGGATACGTTGCAGGGAAAAAGGACTTAATCGACTGGTTAAAAGTTCGCTCACGTCCGTTTTTATTCTCAACAGCTCTACCACCAGGTGATGTAGCAGCAATTACAGCAGCAGTTCAGATCATTATCGACTCAACAGAGCTTCACGATAAGCTATGGGAAAATGGTGATTATTTGAAAGCTGGACTTGCCAAACTAGGCTTTAACATCGGTGCATCGGAAACACCAATTACACCATGTATCATCGGAGAAGAAAAGCTAACACAACAATTCTCTAAACGACTATTTGAAGAGGGCGTATACGCAAAATCGATAGTCTTCCCAACAGTACAAAAAGGAACTGGCCGCGTTCGTAACATGCCAACAGCAGCCCACACAAAAGAAATGCTAGACGAAGCACTAGCTATTTACGAAAAAGTTGGTAAAGAGCTTGGGGTAATTTCATAATATAAAGAAACATCCGAAGTCATAGCGACTCCGAATGTTTTAGACTGTAGGCACACTCGAAGAAATTCGATTGTGTCTACATTTTTTTTCAATAAATATAGATAAATCAGACAGTTGATTGCCACTGCGAGTTGGCGCTTTCCGCGGGCCTAGCCGCTTCCCTCGCGGCGCTCAGTACAGGGTCTCGACTGTCCCGCCTTTCCCGCCAGGAGTCGACACTCTCATACATCCAAAGTCTTTGGGGCTTGGATGTTTTTTACAATACAAGATTTCGCTGAAATTGTTGTACTTCAAAAAAACTAAACAGTTTTCAGTGGCTAACAATTTATTATTGTTCAACTATACAAAAGAGCTAGAATGGTCAGTAAAAGCTACAAATCCTAAAAATTCATGACTTTTTAGTATAGTTATTCTCCATATTCTTAAATGCATATACATTCATGAACTTCTGAATGCCCCGCGAGTGTTCGATGCTAGCATCAGCTTCTTTACGATATGTATGCATATCTCCTTTTGTTTGAGCAATTATTGCTTCGATTGCATGATGCATCCAGTCGACAGTTAGATATCCTGTTAAAGTACGGGCTTCCTCGAAGTTTCCTTTTAATGCTTCTGCATATGCTATGTAATACGTTCGAAGGGGCAACTTACTAATTTGTTTCGCATGCTGTTCTAATTTAGAAACATTACGTTCGTATAAAGCTAAATTTGTTTTATACACTTCTTGTATGGAAGCTTGTTTATGCTTGGTTAAAATGCGTTGAACGGACTCAATAATTTTATCGTGATCACCAGATTTAACGGCAAGCGCGTAGGCCGGTATCGGCTTATGTTTATTTTGTTCTAAGTAGCGTTCTATTTTTTTGAGATTATTAGATTTGTAGAGAGTATACATATGTGGGGCAACAAACAACACTAGGGACACAAAGAGCATGCTTACATAGATTAGCCAAAAAGGAACCTCCAAAAACAATAGAATAATTGTTAGCGCTATCCCAAGCATAAAGATAACTGTATATTTAAGTATTTTCATTTGACACTCCTTTAATTTTCTATTATATCAAAAACTTCCATCTTCTCATTGTTGTATTTTACCACAGAACATCGTATAATGATAAAAATGTAAATATTGTTATATCAACGTTTTGTAAGTTTTAATTGTACTCTCGAAAAATACAAATGTTTTTAGATGGGGGAAGGTATCATGAAAAAAATTATGGTTACTGGAGCATTAGGACAAATAGGATCTGAATTAATCACGAAACTTCGAAAAGAGTATGGTGCAGATAACGTATTAGCAACAGATATTCGACATATTTCATCTCCAATAACAGAAAACGGTCCGTTTGAGATTCTCGATGTAACGGATGGTGAAAAAATGCATCAGCTTGCGAGTGATTTTCAAGCAGATACGATGATACATATGGCGGCTCTTTTATCGGCGACTGCAGAAGCAAAACCGCTATTAGCATGGAATTTAAATATGGGTGGATTGGTGAATGCACTAGAAGCTTCCCGTGAATTAGGTATGCAGTTTTTCACACCAAGCTCTATTGGTGCTTTTGGACCTTCTACACCTAAAAAAAATACACCACAAGATACGCTGCAACGACCAACAACAATGTATGGTGTAAACAAGGTATCTGGAGAATTACTTTGTGATTATTATTTCCAAAAATTTGGTTTAGACACTCGTGGTGTACGTTTTCCAGGCTTGATTTCTAATGAAACATTACCAGGTGGGGGAACGACGGATTACGCAGTGGATATTTACTATAAAGCATTAGAAGAAGGAAAATATACGTCTTTCATTGCAGAAGGAACATTTATGGATATGATGTATATGCCAGATGCGCTACAAGCAATTGTAGAATTAATGGAGGCAGATCCTTCAAAATTAATTCACCGAAATGCATTTAACGTGACGGCTATGAGTTTCGAGCCAGAGCAAATTGCTGCATCTATCAAAAAAGTGATTCCAACCTTTACACTAGACTATGATGTGGATCCTGTACGCCAAGCAATTGCAAATAGTTGGCCAGATTCAATTGACGCTACTGCTGCAAAAGAAGAGTGGGGCTTCCAAGCGAAGTATGACCTCGATTCTATGACGATAGATATGTTGGAGAAATTAAAAGCAAAATATGCATAATAAATAAAAGTCGACTTACCAATTGGTGAGTCGACTTTTTATTGGAAATTAATACAAAAATACTGGTGGCGCTTACAATAAAACTTATGTACAATAGTAATGTAAGAATATTCTGTAGATTCTAATTATTAATTGGAGGATGAGAAGATATGATGCAAACGCCACTTTTATTAACGGATTTCTTAAAGAGAGCAGAAAGATATTTTCCTAATAAGCTAATTATTTCTAGAACAGGAGAAAACTCGATTCATCGCATTCCTTATAAGGAGTATGTGAAACGCACTCGAAAACTAGCAGATGCACTCACAAAACTTGGGATGAGCCGTGGGATGAAAGTCGGGTCCTTTGCATGGAATCATCATCGCCATTTAGAAGCATATTTTGCAGTACCTTGTGCTGGATCTGTGCTGCATATGATCAATATTCGATTATCCCCTGAGCATATTGTGTATATAATAAATCATGCGGAAGATGAGATTTTACTAGTTGATGCCGATTTATTTCCACTTATAGAGAAGATTGCTCCTATGTTAAAAACTGTTAAGCATTATGTCATTATGAAGGATGGAATGGATTTACCTGAGACGAATTTAGAAAATGTCTATTCTTATGAACAGTTGTTAGAAGAGGCATCAGATAAGTATGAGTTCCCAGAGGATTTAGATGAGAATATGGCTGCAGGAATGTGCTACACATCTGCAACTACGGGAAATCCAAAAGGTGTAGTATATACGCATCGTGGGCTTGTGCTTCATAGTTATGCACTTGGTCTTGCGGATTCGCTTGGAGTACGTGAAAGCGATATTGCGATGGCAGTTGTACCGATGTTCCATGTGAATGCATGGGGGCTTCCTTTTGCATCGGTGAACTTTGGAACGACGCAAGTAATGCCTGGTCCAGGATTTAATCCCGCTATATTGCTTGATTTAATCGAACAAGAAAAAGTGACGCTCACTGCAGGTGTACCTACTATTTGGATGGGTGTTTTGAATGAACAAGAGCAAAGGCCGAGAGATCTGTCGTCATTACGTGCAGTTGTATGTGGTGGGTCTGCTTCTCCGAAAGGGTTGATTCGTGCTTTTGAGGAAAAATACAATGTCCCGTTTATTGTTGGGTATGGCATGACGGAAACGACGCCAATTGTTAGCTTATCGACATTTACTTCATCGATGGATAATCTAACGATGGATGAGCGAATTAACATGCGTGCACTTCAAGGGCTGACTGTCTCTGGTATAGAAACTCGCGTTGTGAATGAACATGGTGAGGTGCCATGGGATGGCAAGACGATGGGCGAATTAACAGTTCGAGGTCCATGGATTGCAAGTGAATACTACAAGGATGAACGAACGCAAGAGGCATTCAAAGACGGTTGGCTATATACAGGTGATATCGCAGTCATGACAGAAGATGGTTATCTTAAAATTACAGATCGTACAAAAGATTTGATAAAGAGCGGTGGCGAATGGATTTCGTCTGTTGACTTAGAGAATTCATTGATGACACATGAAGCAGTAGCCGAAGCGGCAGTAATTGCTGTTCCAGATGAGAAATGGCAGGAGCGTCCGTTAGCTTGTGTAGTATTACGACCAGGATTTGAGAATCGAGTTACGAAAGAAGACTTGTTAACCTACTTAGAAGGGGAATTTGCAAAATGGTGGGTACCAGACGATGTAGTCTTCCTAAATGAAATCCCGAAAACTTCTGTAGGGAAATTCTTAAAAGCTACCCTACGAAATGAATTGAGTAAAGCGTATCAAAAATAATTGTCTGGAAGCGGCCACTAGTGCCGCTTTTCTTTTATGAGAATGGAGGGATTTCACTTACTAGTATCAGACTTTTGTGGTTTTCTCCACCTGTTTTTATCATTCCTTTGAAAGTAGCTCGTATAGCCTAGTTACTTTCAATAGATTGTGGACAATGGCCATAATGCACAACTACTATTTTTCATATAGGTTCATTTAAAGTGTCGCTATTTTATTGTTTGAAGAAGCAAGCGCGAGACTCCTGCGGAAAAACGGACTGTCGAGACCCCGCAGTGAGGCGTGTGAGGAAGGAAGGCTAAGTGCGCCTCGTCCTGAGGCAACGCTTCATGACCAACCTCCTGTTGGCCCAGGAGGCTTGACGGTTCGTCCGCGGAAAGCGAGTACTTGCTTCGGAAAACAGCAGGACTGAATAACATGGTATTCCTTGACCGTGATGTACAAAAAATATTTTTCTATGCATGTTTAGTATAGTTTCATTATCTTGAAGTTATTTTAGTGCTTGTAGAAGCATTTGCAAGACTAGACTGTCATCGGAAAGTAAGCTCTTGCTTCGGAAAGCAATAGGATTGAACAGCACTTAATGGACGCTTGTGCTTTTCTTAAATTGCCATAAAAAAGAAGCCTTCAGACGAAGGCTTCTTTCAATAGTTAAAATAATAGATGTGCAACCAATGCAATAATTGGGAAGGAAATAAGAGTACGTAGCAAGAAAATAATGATTAAATCTTTAATATTAACCGGGATTTTCGAACCTAGTAACAATCCACCAACTTCCGACATATAGATCAACTGTGTCACAGACATTGTCGCGATAAAGAAACGCGTCATTTCAGATTCAATGGACCCACCTAAAATAGAAGGTAAGAACATGTCGGCGAACCCAACAACCAATGTTTGAGCCGCAGCAGCAGCTTCTGGAATTCCAAATAACATTAATAATGGTTCAAATGGTTTTCCTAAAATGACAAAGACAGAAGTGTATTCTGCAAGCATTAAAGCAGTTGTTCCAAATGCTAGTACAACTGGTGTAACGCCAATGTACATATCAATCACATTTTTAAATCCATCTGAGAATAATTTAGAAACAGATCTGTTTTTATCGGCCATTTCAAGTGCTTTTTCAAGACCATGTGAAACAGCATTATAGCTATCAGGATATTTTTCTGCGTCTAAATCTAATGGACGACCGTCAATATGCTTGTCCTCTTTATTAGCAAGTGGATAAATTCTAGGCATAATAAATGCTAGAACAATCCCACAAAGTAAAACCGTTAAATAATAAGGCACAAAATATGTACCTAATCCAACTTCTTCAAGCACAACGATACAGAAGGTAATAGAAACAACGGAAAAAGTAGAACCAATAATCGCTGCTTCTTTTTTCGTGTAATAACCTTCCTCGTACTGTCTACTAGTTAGGAGTACTCCGATTGTTCCATCACCAACCCAAGAGGTAAGTGCGTCTACAGCAGAACGTCCAGGAAGCTTGAATAACGGACGCATTACTTTGACCATCATCGTTCCAAAAAACTCAAGTAAACCGAAGTTTAACAAAAGAGGTAATAACAAACCTGCAAATAAGAAAAGTGAAAATAGAGAAGATACTAAGCCATCTGGGCTTAATAATAATGCCCCTGTATTATCACTCCAAATAGCCTCTGGACCAAGTTGGAAAATAATTAGAACGGCAAAAATCGCCCCAACAACACGAGTGATTGTCCAAAAAATTGATACTTTAAATAAGTTGTTAACAAAAGTATTCTTTTTAGGTATGAATAAGTATACAAGTGAACCAATTGCTGCAATTAGCAATGTAGCCAGTGAAATCCATTGCACAACCGGTTCTAGTATTTTAGAAAGTTCTTTTGCTAACCATGCTATTGGAATTTGCGAGCTACCAGCAATTGGCACTGGAATCATAAAAAGAGTAACTCCTACTATTGATGGTAGGAGGAATAAAAGCCAGGTAGATAAGGAAAACTTTTTCAAGTTCAAGACCAACTTTCTATATTTGAATAATTATACGTATACAAGTGACATTGATACATAATAATTCAATTAGAAAGGGAAGTCTATAGCAAGAGATTATGTTCTACTATTCAAAATCTTTGTTGAAATCGTACGTGTAGAATCGTTCAAAATGGAGCCAATTTTCTGCTTCTGGTTCACCATCTGCTAAACGTTTATCCATTTCTTCTAACATCCATGCAGTTTGTGATATATGTGCTCGCATAGAGCCCATTTTTTCTTCTTTTGCCTCTTTAATATTATGAACAACATCTGGCTCTCCCAGATCTGTTTTGGAATTATTTGAAAAAGCTAAAGCATAAATAGTTGGGCGCGTTTCTTCAGGCATGCGACGAATAGCACGAATCATAGCACGGCCAGTTGCGTCGTGGTCAGGGTGTACCGCATAGTTTGGATAAAAGGTAATTACTAGAGATGGGTTAGTATCTACTATTAATTGTTCCATCATACCTACCATTTTTTCGTCGTCCTCAAATTCAATCGTTTTGTCGCGAAGGCCCATCATTCGAAGATCGGTTACACCCATTGCATCCGCAGAAGCAAGTAACTCCTGTTTACGAACTTGAGGTAGTGTCTCGCGTGTAGCAAAAGGAGGATTTCCTAGATTTCTTCCCATTTCTCCTAATGTTAAGCATGCATATGTTACTGGAATTCCTTGTTTAATATAAGTAGCAATCGTGCCAGAAACACCGAAAGCCTCATCATCTGGGTGAGGGAATACGACTAGTACATGTCGTTCCATTGGTAAAGTCATTTTTCTTCCTCCTTAATAGGTAAAAGGTGTTTTGCTTATTTGAAGTGCAACTGCAAGTTTTCCACTTTGATCATGACCAGCCATTAATAAACGATCGTGCTCATCTAATTCAAAATGCGTAATGCCTTGTGCATATACCCATCCGTGTGGAAGCTTAAGTCCTACTCGATGTGGAGCTTCTCCTGCTATTTTTCCAAGCTCATAGCGTAGCATCACATTTCGGATAAAGGCTCCGGCATTGAACACACTTTCATTAAAGTGGGATGCATAAGCTCCATTTGTAGTCTCTAAATGTATATAAACATCTTCATTTGCAAAGTTATTCAAAAGCTCTTGTAATCTTTCCACATTCACAAGTTCCATCTTATATTGCCTCCTAGCATACTGTCTGTTATTAGTATAAAGAAAAAAAGTCCATGAAGCGAATGATTGAACCATTGAGGCTAAACTCAGTTAAATTAGGCTGTTGTTTTTTAAGAATATATTTTACGACGAAAATTCATGAGACTCCTGCGGAAAAACGGGCTGCCAAGACCCCCAAGCAGGCTTATAAGAACAAATCATACATTCGCCACATCCAGGTGGCAACGGATTGGCGTCTGTCGGCTACGCCTTTCGACGCAGAAGGGCTGCTGTGACCAACATCCTGTTGCCCCGAGGAGGCTTGGCAGTTCGTCCGCGAAAAGGGAGCGGATTTACGGCACGTAACAACATGATTGTTTAATAGAGCCTTAATAAAAAAACTCGCAAAGTCGGAAATGACTTTGCAAGTTGAATGTAATAATTATTAAACGATTGTTGTAGTTACTGTTGGTGCACCAAATTTTCCTTTTGCTCCGTGAAGAACTGGTCCAACGTATTGATTTAACTTCCATCCGTGTGCAATTGCAGCGGAAACAAATTCTTTCGCTTCAAATACCGAATCTGCCACTGTGAATCCGTTAGCTAAGTTAGCAGTAACAGCAGCCGCGAACGTACAACCAGCACCGTGGTTATAAGTTGTATCTGTTTTTTCTGTTTCAAGCAGGGTATGTACTTGTCCATCAAAGAATAAATCTACAGCTTTTTCATGTTTTAATTGCTTTCCGCCTTTGATAACAACATTTTTAGCACCAAGTGCATGAATTTTTTCAGCAGCAGCCTTCATATCTTCAATTGTTTTAAGTGCCCCAAGCCCAGAAAGTTGTCCAGCTTCAAAAAGATTTGGAGTAACGACTAATGCACGAGGAAGTAAGTAAGCAATCATAGCATCTACTGTACCAGGGTTAAGTACTTCATCTTCTCCTTTGCAAACCATAACAGGGTCAATTACTACACTTGTAACTCCAGACTCTTCAATGATATTACCTGCAGTTTCAATAATTTCTTCTGTACTTAGCATACCTGTTTTAATCGCATCTACATTTGTAGATAACGCCGTTTTAGCTTGTCGTTTAATCTCATCTACAGGTAAAGAAAATACGCCGTGGCTCCAGCCATTGTCGGGGTCCATTGTTGCAACAACAGTAAGAACATTCATGCCGTAAGTTCCGTGTTCTTGGAATGTTTTTAAATCTGCTTGTATTCCAGCTCCACCTGAAGTATCAGAGCCTGCAATTGTTAATGTTTTTTTAATAGACATTTCAAAGATCTCCTTTTATATAGAAATTAATCTCAACTAATTGTATCAGATAGATGCAAATTTTCAATCAAGGAAGCATTGGTGCAGCCAATAGTTTTATTAAAATAAAAATGAAAAAAGCGGCGACAATAAATGACAAAATAGAACCAAAAATAATACCATTAATAAAGAGTGAAATACCTAAAAAAATGACGAATCCTATGAATATAAGAGTCCCTAATGAGAAGCAGCCCATTCCAATGTTCTTAGCTTTATCTGAAACCTGACTCGAACTAGCTGCTTTTTCAATACTTCTCAACTTTTCACGATAATGTAAATCAGCCATTGTGCATATCTCCTTTTTTTCATCGTACCACGTATGGAATAGTTGTTAATAGCGAAACTTTTCGTTACTGTTAACGTAAGAGAATGAGAGGAAAAGAGGGATGATATGCAACAAGATGACAAAATCCGCGAAATGGAAAAGCTTTTGGAAGAACTAAAAGCCCAAAATGAAACAGCTGCAACGATTGTCGAAAGTCCAGCTAGACGAGGCTTCAGTTATTGGAAGCTGCCCTTATATTTATTCAAATTTGGCCCTAAATCATTCTTCCTTGCGATTGGATTAGTCGTTCTTCTATTAATAGCCTTGCCATTTGCCGCTTTTTGGGCAATTAAAGGCAGTACTTTTACAGAAACAAAAGGTTCGTTTGTTGAACAAGTTCAAGCTTTAAATGAACTTTCGACAGCACAGGCCTACACAAAAGTAATTATTGAACGACAAGATAATACGTTATTCGGAAAAGAAATTGGGGTTGATTTACCAGGAACAAAAAGACAGCTTCTAGTTGTTGTACCTGGATCCGTTAAAGCAGGGGTAGATTTTTCGCAAGTGACAGAGTCAGATATAAAAGTAGATGAAGACAATAAAACTGCTAAGCTAACATTACCTAAGCCACAATTTTTAGGTGGTCCAGAGATACTGTTTGATCAAGTAGAAGTATTTTCATATGAAGGATTGTTCCGGGAAAAAGCAGACATCGAGGAAGCGTATGAACTTGCAGAGACTGCTAAGGAAATGATGATCGAAGAAACAACTGGACAAGGTATTCTTCAATTAGCAGAAGAGAATGCAGCAAAATCTGTGAAAGAAATGTTCCAATTAGTCGATTATGACGTGCAAGTAGAGTTTAAGGAGTGACATCGTTGACAAGCTGGAAAGAAGTTTTAGCCGAAGAAATGAAGAAGCCGTATTTTGTAGAACTACAATCATTTTTAGATAAAGAATATGCAGAACATACGATATATCCTGCTCGAAATGATATAGTAAGTGCATTTCAATTAACTCCATTTGATGAAGTGAAGGTGGTCATTTTGGGACAAGACCCATATCACGGTCCTGAACAAGCCCATGGGATGAGCTTTTCTGTAAAGCCCGGAGTTGCGATTCCACCAAGCTTGCGCAATATGTTTAAGGAATTGTCGGAGGATATTGGTTGTTCTATTCCAATGAGTGGCTATTTAGAAAACTGGGCAAAGCAAGGGGTTTTATTGCTAAACACGGTTTTAACGGTCCGTGCAGGAGAAGCGAACTCACATAAAGGGATGGGCTGGGAAACATTGACGGATGCAGTAATTCAAAAATTATCGGAACGAGAAAAACCAGTTATTTTTGTACTTTGGGGAAAGCCAGCACAATCGAAAATGAAACTAATCGATACGACAAAACATTTGATTTTACAAGCTCCTCATCCAAGTCCATTGAGCGCGCATAGAGGATTTTTCGGAAGTAAACCATATTCCAAAATAAATGCTCAGCTCATCTCGTGGGGCGATAAGCCGATCGATTTTTCCTTGTGATTATGCTACGATAACAAGTGGAAAGTAGGGAGAGTACATGGCTGTTAACTGTTTTAAATGCCGACACTTTTTTACTACATGGGATGCAAGTCATCCACGTGGCTGTAAGGCTTATGGGTTTAAAACGAAAGAGCTCCCATCCGCATTGGTAAAACGTACCTCTGGCATGGAATGCTTAAAATTTGAACCGAAGCAAGAGGAGGGGCCAAATCGATGATATCGAATGAACAAATCTTGATGCAAATAGAAAAACAACTTTATCAAGCAAAAATGATGGACAATGAACAATCCGTAAGAGAGTCATTAGCTGCAATTAGGGCTTTATGTGATGTTGCATTAGATTCGTCACCATCTCCTGCACCAGTGAGCCGCGACTTGTCTAAGGTGCAAATTAGTCCTGCACAACCAATAGCATTGAAGGAAGACGATGCAAATGGAGAGTCATTATTTGATTTTTAATAGAAGGTAGGAAAATTACATGAAATTTTTTATTATAGCAGGTGCTATTAATGGATTTCTAGCCGTTGCACTAGGGGCATTTGGCGCACACGCACTAGAAGGAAGAATTGCCGACAAATATTTATCGACATGGGCTACAGCAGTTCAATATCAAATGTTTCATGCATTGGCTTTAGTGGCAATCGGAATACTAATGAGCAGTAAATTATTGGGACACGTTTCTTCCTTGAATACAGCAGGGTACTTAATACTTGCTGGAATTATTCTATTTTCAGGAAGCTTGTACGTACTTAGTTTAACGGGTATTAGCATTCTAGGAGCAATAACGCCAATCGGTGGTGTAGCCTTTTTAGTAGGTTGGGTTATGCTAATCGTGGCAACAGTGAAGTATACAAATTAATTAAGTGAGAGGCCAAATCTTTAATGGGATTTGGCCTTTTTTTGGTTTGTACAGAAGGTGGGGTTAGTGACAGCTCGTTAGATGGAATTATTATACATTATTAGTTAGAATATAGCTTAGCGCAACCAGTTGCTGCACAACCGAGACCAATTCAGCCAGAATCGCAACCAATTCTCGAAAACTGAGACCAATTGCTTCATAACCGAGACCAATTCTCATAATAAGAGCTGTCTCCACGCGAGATATTACTTATTATAGTAATATGACTTCTCATACATTATTAGGTAGATTACGACTGAAAGCGACTAAGCACTAAACCCATTCAAACAAAAAAAGGCCTATCCTCATAATCGAATAAGCCCATTCTTCCTTATATATAGTTTATCTCTTCATCAAACGTTGCATAATCAAAATAAATCATAAGCATTAAGTATCTCTTACCATTTGGATCACTCAGGATAATGTGATCTCGACCAGCTGCTTCTACGTATCCTGTAATTATTACGGAATTATGCACTTTACTAGCCTCAAATGTAAAATAGAATGTGCCTAGTTTTCCTTTATTCATTCTTAAAATATTTTCGATGTAGGACTCTTCTTGTTGACGAGCGGCTGCGGGTATCTGCGGTGGACCTATTGGTTGTTGCTGTTGCTGTGGTAGCTGCTGTTGTGGATAGCCTCCAGGGTACCAATAATATTGAACCATTCATACATCCTTTCTTTTTAGAGTTCTGGGCAATCTGCTGTTGAAGGAGAGAAGAAGCGATGTGCTTTATAGCGGCCAGTGTTCCATTGGTTATACCACTGAGCTGGGCAATCGCCAGATGGGTCAAAAAACCATAATGAGCGTGTTGCTGGATGAAAGCGTTCGCCGTTAATAACCCGCCTTGCTAATCTTTTATCAACCTCCCGTGCGCGTTGATAAAAATACGATTTCTGCGTTGCTTCAAATCCACCGGGGCTTTGAAAAACCATCTGTTCCAAATTTAGGGTATCATTGAAGTAAGTCTAAGCAAGTAGTACGAACTCGTTTCACACCAACATTTCCAACCATAAGCATTCCAAGCTCGCCTTCACCTTCAGTTTCAGCACGCATTAGCCTTGCAAGTAGATCCAATTCTTTTGCCGTAGAACGAACTACTGCCAATGCATCACCTCCTACATTACACTATGCAAATAAATAGCCAATCATGCCAAATTTTGCGTTCGAAAAAAGGCCACATAAGCTGCAGCCTTTCCCAAAATTAAATATTAAAAAATGTTTCGCGTTTTTCAGCTTCAAGGATTGTACCGATGAAGAATGAACCGAATTCAGCATAACGTGCGCTAACTTCGTCAAAACGCATTTCGTAAATTAATTTTTTAAATTGAAGAACATCATCTGAGAATAAAGTTACGCCCCATTCGAAATCGTCGAAACCTACAGAACCAGA